>JACCDX010188435.1_pt1 | contig 26839 bp, 28 predicted proteins | sample 7449681 | NCBI WGS metagenome assembly JACCDX01 (sample SAMN15323450, study PRJNA562643) | freshwater metagenome | isolation source: river surface water | place: USA:Blue River Watershed | collected 2017-08-18
GTTTTTAAATAATGCACAGTTGGCTTAACTATTGGTTGCGCCGCTAAATTATCAAAGACATGAATCGCAATGTCATTCTTTTGAAGTGAAAATTCTCGTTTCAAGCCAACTAGCTGGCTACTGGCTAGAACTAGATGAGTATCGTGATCAATTTTGACTGGATTACTTATTGAGTTAACTCCGCCAAAAGTTAATTGAGTAAGCGCACCGTTAGTCGAAATTCGAAAAATGTCCCGATCTAAAGCATTCTTAGTTCCAACAAAGTAAATGTCATTGTCGATTACTCCGGAAATTCCCAAAACCTGTAAGCCAGGTTCGGTGATTACCTGATTGCCAAGGAAAATTGACCGACTATCCAATTGGGAATCATCAAGCACGGTAACGAGTTCTGAATCTAGCCATTTTGGTTGACCTGGAATTACATCAATAAACTTTGGATCTTCGAGTTTGTGTCTAATTTCTAAGTTGTTTTCAATCAGTTCAAAAATTTCAAAATTTGTTTGGGCTCGATTAGCTACCGTGATTAAGGCGTTATGGTCGGTTTCCCAATTTACACTGACTAGATACTCAAATGTTGAGTTATCCCAGACAACTTTAGTTTTATTTCCAGTTAAGTCGAAAAGATATATTTCTACCTCTGGGTTTGTAGTTCCCGATGCTGGGTATTTATGTTGTTGTGGTTCGCGCATTGGATTAGTTGGATCACTGATCCACCAAGTTGGCACATGCGTCGTGTCAAAACGTTCAACTAACAATTGAGTTGAATCAGGAGACCACCAGAATCCGCGCACCCGTCCTAATTCTTCGGCGGCAATGAAATCAACTAAACCCCAAACAATCTCGCTACCTGTTTCGCGAGTTAAATTCTTTTCTGTCGAATTTGCCAAACTGTAAATAAATAAATCTTTTCCATTGGTCCAAGCAATACTTTGACCATCTGGACTCACTTGGGGATCGATGATCGGACCTGTGACATCGAGTTCTTCAATTGACTTAGTCTTGGTGCTTACTTTAAAAAGTGAACCGGATAAAGCAAACACGATTAGTTCACCTGAATTACTGATTGAGTAGGCAGTAATACCTGAAGTTGTTTCGCGCATTCTTTCTCGGCGCGCTTTTTCGGCCGCAGGCACATCTTCTTCACCTGAAAATAATTTGCGCGGATCAACTAACTTTTCTTCTAGATTCTTAGTTAAATCAAATATCCACAATGCATTTACTGAATCTTGGCTGTGGTCGCTGCGTAAAAATGTAATGAACTTTCCTGGACCATTTATTTGGAATGATCGGGGAGCACCTAACTGAAAATTTCTAGTTGCTGCTTTTTGCCGAGGATAAGTTTCAGTCACCCTTAAATCTTGGCACTAACCAAAATTGTTGACTTTGCGGGTAGGCGCATTTAATTAGGTTTATTTAATAAAGCTCTGAAAACTGGGCAAAATCTTCCACGGGATAACTTTCTGGTTACAAGTTATTTTTTGTGCTTGACTTATTGAGGCTAATAAGTAACTATTAACCCGCAAGGTATTACGCCAAATTGTTAAACCTAATTAAATAAGGTGTAAGTACTTGAACTGCTTCCCCGCCAAACTGATGTTTTTTGGCCAGTCCGCACTTAAGGCTCTAGCTGTCCTGGTTAAAGTGTGGATTCCGAAAAAGCGATAGTTTCGCGGATTTTAGAAGCAAATTGGACAGTGGCTGCCGAGTCTAGGTATGCTACAAATTCGCCGTGCCTTAAAACAGACCCTAATTTTGCGACCGCATTTGACAGGGTTTATTTAGTGCGCGTTAAAGACTTTGTAAGTTTTTAGCTCACTCGAGCATGGCGTTAAAACAGCTAGCTCGGAAGGACCACTGTTGGCCGCCTCACGATCGACCTCACGCAGTTCCACCGGCCCGAAGAGGGTCTCTTTTGCGAAAATCCGCGAACCACTTGAAGTTCCAGATTTACTCGCGTTACAAATTGAATCATTCGATTGGCTTCTTGGAAATCAAGCTTGGAAAGATCGCGTTGCCGCTGCGCTTGCTGCTGGCAACAATGAAATTCCACAGACACATGGTTTAGAAGATGTATTCGCCGAAATCAGTCCCATTGAGGATTACAACGGCACAATGTCTTTAACTTTCGCGCAACCAAGTTTTGATGAGCCAAAGTACACCGAAGATGAATGTCGGGAAAAAGATTTAACCTACGCACAGCCTTTGTATGTCAATGCTGAATTCATGAATAACGAAACTGGTGAAATTAAGAGCCAGACAGTATTCATGGGCGACTTCCCGTTAATGACCAAAAAGGGAACTTTCATTATTAACGGAACTGAGCGCGTTGTTGTTTCTCAGTTAGTTCGTTCGCCAGGTGTTTACTTCGAACGAATGCTTGATAAGACTTCTGACAAAGATATTTACACGACAAAAATAATTCCAAGCCGCGGCGCATGGTTGGAATTTGAAATTGATAAAAAAGATATGGTTGGTGTTCGCATCGACCGTAAACGTAAGCAACCTGTAACTGTGTTCTTAAAGGCCTTAGGTCTTACCGGAGAACAAATTCGTGAACAGTTTGGTGCTTACGAATCAATGATGTCGACACTCGACAAAGACACCACTACAACTCAAGACGAAGCACTGCTAGATATTTACCGCAAGCTACGTCCAGGTGAACCACCAACTGTCGAAGCATCGCGTAACTTATTACAGAACTTCTTCTTTAACGAGAAGCGGTACGACCTAGCAAAAGTTGGTCGCTACAAAGTCAATAAGAAACTTGGTCTTGATACTGATCCAACCAAGACTGTTTTGGATATCAATGACGTACTGGCCACAATCGAATACTTAGTTCGCTTACACGCTGGTGAAACCGAGTTCAATTCAGCTCGTGGTCATACTCGCGTTGAAGTGGACGATATCGATCACTTCGGAAATCGTCGCCTTCGCACTGTTGGTGAGTTAATCCAAAACCAGATTCGTACCGGTCTCTCGCGCATGGAACGTGTTGTCCGTGAACGTATGACCACTCAAGATCCAGAAGCGATTACACCGCTAACACTGATTAACACTCGTCCAGTGATTGCGGCAATCAAAGAATTCTTCGGAACTTCACAGTTGTCGCAATTCATGGACCAAACCAATCCACTATCTGGTCTAACTCACAAACGTCGTTTGTCAGCTCTTGGTCCTGGTGGTTTGTCTCGTGAACGAGCAGGCTTCGAAGTTCGTGACGTGCATCCATCGCACTACGGCCGTATGTGTCCGATTGAAACACCAGAAGGTCCAAACATTGGTCTAATTGGTTCGCTTTCCTCATTCGCACGCATCAATGAATTTGGTTTCGTTGAAACTCCTTACCGCAAAGTAAATAACGGTAAAGTTTCCGACAAGATTCAGTACTTAACTGCAGACGAAGAAGATTTGCACGTTATTGCACAGGCAAACTCCAGCCTTAATGATGACAATACTTTCGCTGAAGATCGCGTTCTAGTGCGTCGCAAGGGTGGCGAAGTTGATTATGTAGCTCCATCTGAAGTTGACTTCATGGACGTTTCTCCGCGCCAAATGGTTTCTGTTGCAACCGCAATGATTCCATTCCTTGAGCACGACGATGCTAACCGCGCACTTATGGGTGCAAACATGCAGCGCCAAGCAGTGCCATTGCTTCGCAGCGAGTCACCATTCGTTGGTACCGGTATGGAATACCGCGCAGCCAAGGATGCTGGCGACACCGTTGTCGCAATCGGAAGTGGCGTAGTTACTGAAGTAACTGCTGAAACCATCACTGTCGAAGAAGATGGCGGTAAGCACATTACTTATGCAGTGCGTAAATTCCACCGTTCAAACCAAGGTACTTGCTACAACCAACGCCCAATTGTTAAAGAAGGCGATCGGATTGAAGCCGGCCAAGTTATTGCCGATGGTCCAGCTACCCAAAATGGTGAGCTTGCACTAGGCCGCAACTTACTTGTGGCGTTTATGCCATGGGAAGGCTTGAACTACGAAGACGCAATTATCCTTAACCAGCGTCTAGTGCAAGATGACGTACTTTCTTCAATTCACATCGAAGAACACGAAATCGATGCCCGTGACACCAAACTTGGTCCGGAAGAAATCACTCGCGATCTGCCAAATCTTTCTGATGAAGTCCTAGCAGATCTAGATGAACGCGGAATTATTCGCATCGGTGCTGACGTAGTACCTGGCGATATTTTGGTTGGCAAAGTAACACCTAAGGGTGAAACTGAATTAACTCCAGAAGAGCGTTTGCTTCGAGCCATTTTCGGTGAAAAGGCGCGTGAAGTTCGTGACACTTCGCTAAAGGTGCCACACGGTGAATCTGGAAAAGTAATTGGTGTTCGCGTATTTGATTCAAGCGAAGGTGACGAATTACCACCTGGCGTAAATCAAATCGTTCGCGTTTACATTGCGCAAAAGCGCAAGATCACCGAAGGTGACAAGTTAGCTGGCCGTCACGGTAACAAGGGTGTTATTTCAAAGATCCTTCCACCTGAAGACATGCCATTCTTAGCCGACGGAACTCCAGTTGACGTTGTGTTAAACCCACTAGGTGTACCTGGTCGTATGAATATCGGTCAGATTCTTGAAACACACTTAGGTTGGATTGCATCACAAGGTTGGAACATTGAGGGCGATCCTGAATGGGCAAAACACATTGTCAAGGAAGCACGTTCAGTTCAACCTGGTACCAAGTTAGCTACTCCGGTTTTCGACGGTGCTAAAGAAGAAGAAATTGCCGGTTTATTGGCTTCAACTAATAAAACTCGCGATGGCTTAACTTTGGTTGGCGAAAACGGTAAAGCGAAACTGTTTGATGGTCGCTCAGGTGAACCGTTCCCAGGCGAAATCGCAGTTGGCTATATGTACGTGCTGAAACTTCACCACTTAGTTGATGACAAGATTCACGCTCGTTCAACTGGTCCTTACTCAATGATTACTCAGCAACCACTTGGTGGTAAGGCTCAGTTCGGTGGCCAGCGCTTTGGTGAAATGGAAGTTTGGGCACTCGAAGCTTATGGAGCTTCTTATGCCTTGCAGGAATTGTTGACCATTAAGTCTGACGACGTACTTGGTCGCGTTCGCGTTTACGAAGCAATCGTGAAGGGCGAAAACATTCCAGAACCAGGTATTCCTGAATCATTCAAGGTATTGGTTAAGGAAATGCAGTCACTATGTCTAAACGTTGAAGTGCTGTCTAGCGACGGTACGGCAATCGAGATGCGTGACACTGCGGAAGAAGTATTCCGAACTGCAGAAGAACTTGGAATCGACCTGTCGCGTCGCGAGTCGCTCAGCGTCGAAGAGATCTGATCGTAATAGTCAGATAGACGAAACCTAAAAACTTAACTAGAAATAGAGGAACTCAAAGTGTTGGACGTCAACTTCTTCGACGAATTGCGAATCGGTCTTGCAAGTGCACAGAGCATTCGTACTTGGTCACATGGCGAAGTAAAGAAGCCAGAAACAATTAACTACCGAACCCTCAAGCCTGAGCGCGATGGTCTTTTCTGCGAAAAGATTTTCGGCCCAACTCGGGACTGGGAATGCTACTGCGGTAAGTACAAGCGCGTACGTTTTAAGGGCATCATTTGTGAACGTTGCGGTGTTGAAGTAACTCGCTCAAAAGTTCGTCGTGAACGCATGGGTCACATCGAACTTGCAGCTCCAGTAACTCACATCTGGTACTTCAAGGGTGTGCCTAGTCGCCTTGGATATTTACTTGATTTAGCTCCAAAGGATCTAGAAAAAGTAATCTACTTTGCTGCTTACATGATCACTTCAGTTGACGAAGCAACTCGTCGCGAAGATCTACCTAGCTTGGAAGCCCGCTTAGCTGAAGATAAAAATAATCTGATTAAAAAGCGTGACAAGGCAATCGAAGATCGCCTAAAGAAGATGGAAAAAGACCTTGCCGAACTTGAAAAAGAAGGCGCAAAGTCAGAAATCAAGCGCAAAGTTCGCGAATCAGGTGAACGCGAAGCAGCTCAAATCCGCAAAAAGTCAGACACTGAAATTGATCGGTTAACTAAGGTATTCGAACGTTTCCGCACACTAAAGGTCCAAGACCTTGAAGGTGACGAAATGCTTTACCGCGAAATGCGTGATCGTTATGGTCGCTACTTCAAAGGTGGCATGGGTGCGGCAGCAATCAAGGCTCGTCTTGAAACCTTTGATCTCGCTGCTGAATCAGAAAAGCTACGCGATGTTGTTGCTAATGGTAAGGGTCAAAAGAAGACTCGTGCACTAAAGCGACTAAAGGTAGTAAACGCATTCTTGAATACTGATAACCATCCAGCAGCAATGGTGCTTGATGCAGTTCCAGTTATTCCACCAGATTTGCGCCCAATGGTTCAGCTTGATGGTGGACGTTTTGCGACATCAGACCTTAACGATTTATATCGTCGGGTAATCAACCGTAACAACCGGTTGAAGCGCCTACTTGATCTTGGTGCGCCTGAAATTATCGTTAACAACGAAAAGCGCATGTTGCAAGAATCAGTTGACGCGTTATTCGATAACGGTCGTCGTGGTCGTCCAGTGACTGGTCCGGGTAACCGTCCACTTAAGTCACTTTCCGACATGCTCAAGGGTAAGCAAGGACGCTTCCGCCAGAACCTACTAGGTAAGCGCGTTGACTACTCAGGCCGTTCAGTAATCGTGGTTGGTCCGCAGCTTAAGTTGCACCAGTGCGGTCTGCCAAAGCAAATGGCGCTTGAACTATTCAAGCCATTCGTAATGAAGCGCTTAGTTGATCTAAACCATGCTCAGAACATCAAGAGTGCAAAGCGCATGGTTGAACGTCAACGCTCTGTAGTTTGGGATGTGCTTGAAGAAGTAATTACTGAACACCCAGTGTTACTAAACCGCGCACCGACTCTGCACCGCTTGGGTATTCAGGCTTTCGAACCTCAGTTAATTGAAGGTAAGGCAATCCAGATTCACCCGCTTGTTTGTACAGCATTTAACGCAGACTTTGACGGCGACCAGATGGCGGTACACGTTCCACTATCTGCAGAAGCACAAGCTGAAGCTCGCGTCTTAATGCTTTCATCGAACAACATCCTGTCTCCAGCAAATGGTCGTCCGATCACTTCGCCAACACAGGATATGGTGCTTGGTCTTTACTCACTAACACGTGCAGATAAAGAAGGCCTAGGCCATGGCAGAATCTTCGGATCACTTGCTGAGGCAATAATGGCATTCGATCGTCACGAATTAGGCCTACAGACCGTCGTGAAGATTCGCTTAAGCGATGTAGTGGAAAAAATCGGTGGCGACTCGAAGATTCGAGTAATGGATACGACACTTGGTCGCGCATTATTCAATGAGACTCTGCCAGCTGATTATCCATTCGTTAATGAAGAGGTTAAAAAGTCACGCCTTGGCGAAATCATTAACGATCTTGCCGAGCGCTATCCAAAAGTTCAGGTCGCTGCGACTCTTGATGCTCTAAAGGAAGCTGGCTTCCGTTGGGCAACTAGATCTGGTGTAACAATTTCGTTCGCTGATGTGGTTGCTCCAGCTGCAAAGGGTGAATTACTTGCTGCTGCAGAAGAAAAAGCCGACAAGATTCAGAAGCAATACGATCGCGGTTTGATCGCTGACTCGGAACGCCGTCAGGAACTAATCGAAGTCTGGACTGACACCACAAATGCAGTAGCAGCCAAGATGCAAGAGAACTTCCCAACAACCAACCCAGTTTGGATGATGGTTAACTCTGGTGCTCGCGGTAACATGCTGCAGATTCGTCAGATCGCCGGTATGCGTGGTTTGGTGGCAAATCCAAAGGGTGAAATTATTCCTCGACCAATCAAGAGCAACTTCCGCGAAGGTCTTTCTGTACTTGAGTACTTCATTTCTACTCACGGTGCACGTAAGGGTCTTGCTGACACTGCACTTCGTACCGCTGACTCAGGTTATTTAACCCGACGTCTAGTAGACGTTTCACAAGATGTAATCATTCGCGAAGAAGATTGTGGAACCGATCGTGGTTTGACTAAGGCACTTCGTAAAGCAGACGGTTCAATGGAAGACAACTTAGATACTTCCGTTGCATCACGTTGCTTAGCTGAAGATGTTGAAGTAAAGGGTAAAGTCCTATTTGCTGCCGGAACTGACATTGGCATCCTTGATGTCGAAGAAATGTTCGCAGCTGGTGTTGAAGAAATTAAGGTTCGTTCCGTACTAACTTGCGATAGTCGTTATGGCACCTGCGCACGTTGCTATGGTCGCTCACTTGCTACTTCAAAACTGGTTGATATCGGTGAAGCGGTTGGAATTATTGCTGCTCAATCAATTGGTGAACCAGGTACTCAGCTAACTATGCGTACTTTCCACACCGGTGGTGCTGCATCTGATGGTGGTGACATTACGCACGGTCTACCTCGCGTTGTTGAACTTTTTGAAGCTCGCACACCAAAGGGTTATTCACCAATTAGTGCTGCATCAGGCCGAATCAGAATTGAAGAATCAGATAAAGCCAAGAAAGTTATCGTGATTCCAGATGATGGTTCAGAAGAACTTGAGTACCCAGTATCAAAGCGTGCCAAACTTCGGGTTGAAGATGGACAAAGTATCGCTGCTGGTGACTTAATTCTGTTTGGTAAGCCAGATCCTAAGGAAGTACTACGTATCCGTGGACCTCGCCAAGTACAAATTCACTTAACTGATGAAGTACAAGAGGTATACCGCTCACAGGGTGTATCAATTCACGATAAGCACATTGAAGTAATCGTTCGTCAGATGCTTAAGCGAGTAATCATCGTGGAACAAGGTGGATCAAACTTCCTTACTGGTGAGCTTGTCGAACGTACCGCTTATGAGACAGACAACCGTCGTCTAGTTGCTGAAGGTGGTCAATCTGCATCGGCTCGTCCGGAATTGATGGGTATCACCAAGGCATCGCTAGCAACCGAATCATGGCTATCTGCTGCTTCATTCCAGGAAACAACACGTGTGTTAACTGATGCAGCAATTAACGGAAAGCGTGATCCATTGCTTGGTCTAAAGGAAAACGTGATTATCGGTAAGTTGATTCCGGCTGGTACCGGTCTACCTCGTTACCGCAATGTCAAAGTTGAACCTACTGAAGAAGCTAAGGCAGCTGTTTATGCCGCGATGAGCGCATACGACGACTATGACTACAGCGACTTCGGTCAAGGAACTGGCGAAGCAGTTCGCTTGGATGACTACGACATGGGTCAGTATCGCGGCTGAGGACTGGAGCGAAAGCGAAGGATCGAAGCGCAATAAAGATCGCGGATAGTTCTATAGAAACTAACAAAACAGCCAGTCCTTGCGACTGGCTGTTTTGCTTTTAGATGAACTGGTCAAAGTTGGCTTAATTGAAACTTAAACTCGAAATGTGACTGAAGAACTTAAATATGAAGTCTTAAAAAAGTCTGCCAATTTCGAAATTCGCCGTTACCCCGAATATGCCCTTGCCCAAGTAGAGGGCGTGGGGGACTTTAACTTAGTTAGCTTCAGTGCCTTTTCGCCGCTATTTAATTACATATCTGGTCAAAATTTAAAATCGCAACCGATAGCTATGACCGCTCCTGTGCTACAAGAAACTATCGAAAATAAACGGCATTTAGTTTCTTTTGTTTTGCCGGAGTCAGTTGCGCAATCTGATATTCCGATACCAACCAATTCAAAAGTTACTGTTAAGCGTGTACCAGCTCATGACAGCGCAGTTCTCAAATTTGGAGGTAGTTGGAGCACTCGATTGTTGGCCGAAAAAGAACGTGAACTTTTAACTGCAACTAAAGCTGCAGGCTTGAAAACCAGCGGCAATATTTATTTTGCAAGATTTGACCCGCCTTGGAAACCGTGGTTTTTAAAACGAAATGAAGCCCTAATCGACCTTTCCGAATAAATTAGTTTCTCGAAACTACTTAATTGAAATTTTTGTTGACTTTGAGATCTGCGACCAACGTCCATCTTCGGATGTACCTGCAGTCACTTGACAATTTCCAACTGGGCCAATTGCACGAAGCGTAGCAACTGAATTTACTTGCGAAACTATTTCACATGATCCACTAGCGGCCCAAGTAATCGGTTTATTTGATTTAGTTTTTGCGGTCACTTTAAATTCTTTTCCGATAGTGACTTTAGAAGGACTTGAAATCCTTAAAGTATCTATCGACAAGCCAACTGCGATAGTCAAGTACCGATCTGCCGCATTAAATTTAGAAGTTTCGTTAGCGAGTGCATAAACCTGGCAATTTCCTATTTGAGTTCCACGGATAGTAACTTGTGTACCTGATTTTTTGGTAATTTCACATGGTCCGCTTACGGAAAATGAAAGTTTTACTCCAGATTTAGCCTTACCAGTCACACGAACTAAAGTTCCGATTTTCATTTGGTTGGAACTTGGTTTAACTGAAATCGAATTGGCGCGTAGCTTTGGGTTATTAATAATGGAACTTGTCTGAATAGCAACGGCAGCTGGTGCACTGACTGCAGGTGCTCCTGGGCCTGAACCCGCAGGTTGATTATTTATAGTTTGGATAGATGGCGATGGGACGTTAATTGTTATTGGCAATGAAGTATCGCCATATTGTGAACCGTATCTAACATCGTCAATTGCCGTTATCCAGTAACGAAAAGTCCTATTTTGGTCAGAGCTATTAAACATATCTGAAATCGGATTTGTCGCATCATTCGTAATCCAATTTTTTCCGTCAGATCTGTAGACGGCATATCGGTCAGCACCGTTGGGGGATTGAAAATTAATTTCTACCCCATTGCTAGTCAGATTTGAAGTTGTTAGCAAAGTTGGCGCAGTGAGAGCAGGCCCAAATGGCAAAAACCAATATGTTGGCGAGTAGAAGCCAGTAGCGTTGCAGTTTGAGTTACTGGCAAAAACCGTAAATGTCTGCGGCAGTCCCGGCTGCACACCCGTAATCTGCGCGGAATTATTTGAGGTTGCAATCCAAGCACCGCGACCAGCATCGTAGTAGCAATAATTTGTTGCGCCAGTAACCGCACTCCAACTGGCACTTATTTCAGTTTCACTTATTACATTTACCGTTACATCTGTCGGAGCAGTCAATCCAGAGTAGTTAAACGTTATTGAGTTCGATTCAGAGCTAAAATTGCCTTGAGCATCTACAAACTTAAATTTTCCCGAGATACTTTGCACAGGAGAAATGTAAGTACAATCAAATCTCAGACTTGTACCACTTCTGATACATGAAGACTGGTCTCCATTATCTAAAATCAAAACACCATTGTTTACTTCTGGTTCTGTGGCGACACTTAAGTAGATGTAATTACTCGCCATCTGTGGCGAAGATATTGATGGGGTTTGAATCGAAACACCGATTCCGGGGGTTCCAATTAAAGGCATAGTTTTGGACTCAGACGAATCAATAATCTGAATCGCATATTGAGTTGAGTTATTTAATCCGGAAAGCTGAATATTTGTATTTGCAGTTTCGGATACTTGCTTACCATCTATCAGCACTTTGTAAGGCCCGTTAGCAAGGCCAGCCGAAGACCAATCGATTGTTATTGCTCCATCTTGACTGGTAACAATCGAGCCACCTTTTAATAGGCCGGCTTGAAGTTGGTTTGCTAGCACAACCGCATTTTGGGCATTTACTACGCCTGCTCCGACATAAAACCTTTCTGGCCATCTAGCTGGAGATTTATTTTGGCAATCCCAAAGGTTATTTACGTAGACGCAACTCTCCCAAACTTCGGGGATTACATTGACTGGCTCTGTCGTAGAAGATTGCAAAATTGCTTGCACTTGTTCAGGTGTTGCACTCGGTGCTACCTGCTTAATAAGCGCTGCGATACCTGCAACCATTGGGGCCGCTGCGGAAGTACCAGCGAAATATGCATTAGGACCCCATGGATAGAACGTTGCAACATCTGTGCCAGGCGCAACTAAGTCAACGTAAGCACCGTAATTTGAATAGCTATTTCTGGCTAAATCTTTACCAATAGCGCCAACCGTAATTAATCCCGTTATGGACTGAGATCCAGGAAAACTAAATGGCAATGAAGTTTGTGTACAGTTTCTGGCGAGTACCTGGTCGCCCCGGTTGTAAGTTGCAACACAGGCGTTGTTGCCAGCACTTGCTACAACAACAATTCCTCGAGAGATAGCAGTTTGTATTAAATGAGCGGTCGCTGGTTCAATTATGGATCCGCCACCCAGGCTCATACTGATTACATTTGCCCCGTTATCAATTGCCCATTTCAAACCAGCCGTTATCCATTCAGTTCTGCAATTTGAATTTACGCATACCCGCACATCCAGAACGGATGCTCCTGGTGCAACGCCACCGATTCCAGCTTCGGGTACTGGATCGGCCGCGACAATACTTGAGGTTGCCGTGCCATGATCATTGTGACCAGAAACTGAATACGTTGCATCAAATCGGCGTACAACTTTGCCTGCGATACTTGCGACTCTGGGATCAATCCCGTTATCAAGTAAAGCAACGGTAACTCCGCTTCCAGTAACACCGGAATTATTGACCTCAGCCGATTGGATTAATTGGTAAGCCCAGCGGGTATTCGTTGGCGACATTGGGACTGACAAAGTTGAATATTCTAAATCGTAAATTTCATCATCAGCAATTGCTTGAGGTGTCGACAAGTTAACAAAAAAGGCTGTTGTCAGAATTACTAAGATTATGGATTTAGAAATGGGTAGCGAGAAAGTCTTTATTTTTGGCACAATCCACCCCCGCACCCAAGTATGCCCGTATTTTTGAAACTAAACCTAAATCTGGCACTGTAACTAGATCTTTGTGCGAGGCTTAAACCATGACAAAGCCAAAAGTTTATGTTGCCGGACCTCTTTTTGATGAAGGTGAACGCTGGTTTATTGAAAAAGTAGATCAACTAATTTCTGACTTAGGTTTTGAAACATTTCTGCCACATCGCGATAATCCACCTAAAAATAAAGAAAATGTGAAACAAATTTTTCAAAATGATCGTCAAGCGATCGATGATTGTGACCTAGTCGTCGCCAATTTAAATGGAATAACCACAGATGATGGAACAGCTTGGGAAATAGGTTACGCATTTGCTAAAGGCAAATACTTGGTTGGCTTACACACTGATTGGCGTTCACGTTTTCAACATGAAGTAGTTAATTTGATGATTGAAACTTCGCTAAATACCATGACTCGATCATTTGAAGAATTAACTCAAGCATTAAATAACTGGAAAAAGTAAATGTTCGATTTTTCAGTTGCGCAATATTTTTTAGTTGGCGCAGCTGGATTAGTTGTTGGCGTACTTAATGCGATGGCCGGTGGCGCTTCGGTAATTGTTTATACCGTTCTTATTTCGATCGGATTGAATCCAGTTGCTGCTGCAGTGACAAATGCCTGGGGTGTTACACCAGCCAACCTGGTAGCGCAAAAAGTTTCCGCAGAACGATTGCGGGATCTTTATCAGAAGAATTCAAAATTACTCTGGTATTCAATCACTGGCACAGTAATAGGTGCTATTGCGTTACTAAATATGCCGATCGAAATTCTGGAAAAATTCGTGCCAGTACTTTTATTAATTGCTGGTTTATCAGTTTTAATACCCGTAAAAATTGAATCTGGGGGATTAACCAAAAAGCAAGAAGAAGCAGCAATTTTTGGAACCGGGCTTTATTGCGGATATTTTGGTCCGGGTCAAGGAGTAATGGTTGCTGCGACATTAGCTCGCGATCCAAAAAGATCTCCAGGAAATTTAAATGCGCTAAAGAATTTCATCACAGGATATACATCAGTAGTTTCGAATCTGATTTATCTAGGAAGTGGGCAAATAGTTTGGCGCCTGGTTTTGCTACTTGCGATCACTTCTGGGATTGGCGGCTGGATCGGCGGAAAAACCGCCTATCGACTTTCCCCAGTTATATATAGAGCCTTGTTACTGACTGTTGGGGTTGGGGCAGCGGCTTACTTTTTCGGTGAATTTTGGTAAATTTCGCCTAAAATTGGCCTGAGTTCAAGCTATTTAAGCCGGCAATTATGCGACACGCCGAGGATTCGAACCGACGGCTAACTCGTTTTGACCAAAGGCCCATGTTATGGGTAACGTAATCCTTCGGCCCTTGGAAACTTGGGTCTCGCACCTATGCCATGGGCTTCCCCTTCGGCGCAGATTACGCGAAAAAGCTAATGCTAAAAAGTTTTTTCGTCTTGCGCGCTGAACCGGGCGACACACCCGACCGCGTGGGTCGAAGGTAGTGACAGGTCACCACCACAAAACGAACGAAACGATTAATGCTGCCACGCAGAAATCGAATGACAAAAAGGAGTCAGAGTGCCAACAATCCAACAGTTGGTCCGTAAGGGTCGACAGGATAAGGTCTCCAAGAATAAGACGCCTGCTCTTAAGGGCAGTCCACAACGTCGTGGAGTATGTACTCGCGTTTACACAACAACACCTAAGAAGCCAAACTCTGCGCTTCGTAAAGTTGCGCGTGTGCGTCTAACTTCTGGCACTGAAGTAACTGCATACATTCCAGGTGAAGGTCACAACCTACAAGAGCATTCAATCGTTCTTGTGCGTGGCGGTCGTGTAAAAGATCTTCCTGGTGTTCGTTACAAAATTATTCGCGGTGCGCTTGATACCCAAGGTGTTAAGAACCGTAAGCAAGCTCGTAGCCGTTATGGCGCAAAGAAGGAGAAGAGCTAGTTATGCCACGTAAAGGCCCAGCTCCTAAGCGACCAATTGTTATCGATCCGGTTTACGCTTCACCGATCGTTACACAGTTAGTAAACAAAATTTTATTGCACGGCAAAAAGTCAACTGCTGAAGCAATTGTTTATGGTGCACTCGAAGGTTGTCGTGAAAAAACTGGTACAGATCCAGTTCAAACACTTCGTCGCGCATTAGATAATGTGCGTCCGACACTTGAAGTTCGTAGCCGTCGCGTTGGTGGTGCAACTTACCAAGTTCCAGTAGAAGTTAAACCAGCTCGCGCTAACACACTTGCACTTCGTTGGTTAGTTGGTTTCTCACGTGCCCGCCGTGAAAAGACAATGACTGAACGTTTAATGAACGAAATTTTAGATGCTTCAAACGGCTTAGGTGCAGCTGTTAAGAAGCGCGAAGATACTCACAAGATGGCAGAAGCTAACAAAGCTTTTGCACATTACCGCTGGTAACCAAAGAAGAGACGAGAGAACACAAAAGTGGCTGCAGACACAACACTTGACCTCGCCAAGGTCCGCAACATCGGGATCATGGCGCACATTGACGCGGGTAAAACCACGACTACTGAGCGCATTCTTTTCTACACCGGTATTACTTACAAGATTGGTGAAGTGCACGAAGGTGCCGCAACCATGGACTGGATGGAACAAGAACAAGAGCGCGGTATCACCATTACCTCTGCAGCAACAACTTGTTCATGGAAAGACCACACCATCAACATCATTGACACACCAGGTCACGTTGACTTCACTGTTGAAGTAGAGCGTTCACTTCGCGTTCTTGACGGTGCTGTTGCAGTTTTTGATGGCGTTGCTGGTGTAGAACCACAGTCTGAAACCGTTTGGCGCCAAGCAAATAAATACCAAGTTCCACGTATTTGTTTTGTGAACAAACTTGACCGCACTGGTGCGAACTTCTTTATGTGTGTTGGCATGATTAAAGATCGCCTAGGTGCAAATCCGTTAGTACTTCAACTTCCAATTGGTGCCGAATCAGACTTCATCGGCCTAGTTGATTTAATTCGCATGAAGGCCATGGTTTGGCGCGGCGAAACTCAAATGGGTGAAGACTACGTTCTCGAAGACATTCCAGCTGACTTACAGGCACAAGCTGATGAATATCGTCACACCATGCTTGAAACTCTTGCGGAAAATGATGAAGCTTTCATGGAGAAATTCTTTGAAGATGAAAGCGCCATCACTGAAGACGATATTCATGCGGCAATTCGTCGCGTGACCCTTGCTGGTACTGCAGTGCCAATCGTGACAGGAACCGCATTCAAGAACAAAGGCGTTCAGCCAATGCTTGACGCTGTAGTTCGTTACTTACCGTCACCACTAGACATTGATGCAACTGTTGGAACCAAGCCAAACGATGATTCAGTTTCAATCGAACGCAAACCAAGTGACAAAGAACCACTTGCTGCACTTGCCTTCAAGATTGCTACTGATCCACATCTTGGAAAATTAACTTATGTACGTATTTATTCAGGCCGCCTAGAAGCTGGCACTCAGGTACTTAACTCAGTTAAAGACCGCAAGGAACGTATCGGCAAAATCTACCGAATGCACGCAAACAAGCGCGAAGAAATTGCATCAGTAGGCGCAGGCGACATCATCGCAGTCATGGGTCTTAAGGACACCACGACTGGTGAAACACTTTGCGACCCAGCAAACCCAATTGTTCTTGAGTCAATGAGCTTCCCAGCTCCGGTTATTGAAGTTGCGATTGAACCTAAGACCAAGGGTGACCAAGACAAGCTAAGTACAGCTATTCAACGTCTATCAGAAGAAGATCCAACTTTCCGCGTGCACACTGACGAAGAAACTGGCCAGACCATCATCGCTGGTATGGGTGAACTTCATCTTGAAATTTTGGTTGATCGCATGAAGCGTGAATTCAAAGTTGAAGCAAACGTTGGTAAACCACAGGTTGCTTACCGTGAAACAATCACCAAGGCTGTTGACCGAATTGATTACACCCACAAGAAACAAACTGGTGGTTCAGGTCAGTTCGCTAAAGTTCAAATTGCTATCGCACCTAATAAGCCAGTCGAAGGCGTTGAAGGTTCTGGCGGTTACGAATTCGTTAACAAGATCACTGGTGGTCGTATTCCTCGCGAATACATTCCTTCTGTTGATGCCGGCTGCCAAGATGCAATGGAAAACGGTGTACTTGCCGGATTCCCAATGGTTGACATTCAAGTAACACTTCTTGATGGTGCTTACCATGATGTTGACTCATCTGAACTTGCATTCAAACTTGCCGGTATTCAGGCGTTCAAAGATGGTGCCCGTCAAGCAGGACCAGTACTACTTGAACCAGTTATGTCTGTCGAAGTAACAACACCGGAAGACTTCATGGGTGATGTTATTGGCGATCTAAATTCACGACGTGGACAAATCCAAGCTATGGATGAGCGTTTCGGCTCACGTGTAGTGCGGGCACTTGTTCCGTTGTCAGAAATGTTCGGCTATGTGGGCGATCTTCGTAGCCGTACTCAGGGTAGAGCGAGTTACAGCATGGAATTCGCAAACTACGCCCAAGTCCCAGCGAACGTTCAGACAGAAATTGTCGCGAAAGTTCGGGGAGAGTAACGGCCCACAGGCCTAAAAACTAAATAACTGGATTAGGTGAAGGTCACTTAATTCAACAGCACAAGGATCCAGGAGGACCCGAAAGTGGCAAAGGCGAAGTTCGAGCGGACAAAGCCGCACGTAAACATCGGCACGATTGGTCACATCGACCATGGAAAGACCACGCTGACTGCTGCCATCACCAAGGTGCTGCACGATGCGTATCCAGACGTGAATCCATTCACGCCATTCGACCAAATTGATAAGGCTCCTGAAGAGCGTCAACGCGGTATCACTATCTCAATCGCGCACGTTGAGTACCAGACTGAAGGCCGTCACTACGCACACGTTGACTGTCCAGGTCACGCCGACTACATCAAGAACATGATTACCGGTGCTGCACAGATGGACGGCGCAATCCTTGTGGTTGCAGCTACTGACGGTCCAATGCCGCAGACCAAGGAACACGTTCTACTTGCTCGTCAGGTAGGTGTACCTGCAATCGTGGTAGCACTAAACAAGTGCGACATGGTTGATGACGAAGAACTAATCGAATTAGTTGAAATGGAAGTTCGTGAACTTCTATCTTCATACGAATTCCCTGGCGATGACATCCCAGTAGTTCGCGTTGCAGCATTCCCAGCACTTAATGGCGATGCAAAGTGGGCAGGTTCAATTCTTGAACTTATGAAGGCTGTTGACGATTACATCCCAACACCAGCTCGCGAAATCGACAAACCATTCCTAATGCCAGTTGAAGACGTATTCACAATTACTGGTCGTGGAACTGTAGTAACCGGTCGTATCGAACGTGGCATTATCAAGGTCAACGAAGAAATCGAAATCGTTGGTATTCGCCCAGACATTCAGAAGACCACTGTTACTGGTGTTGAAATGTTCCGTAAGTTACTTGACGAAGGTCAGGCTGGCGAAAACGTTGGTCTACTACTTCGCGGTACCAAGCGTGAAGACGTCGAACGTGGACAGGTACTTTGCCAACCAGGCACTGTAACTCCGCACACTGAATTCGATGCAAACGTTTACATCCTTTCAAAAGATGAAGGTGGACGTCACACTCCATTCTTCGATAACTACCGTCCTCAGTTCTACTTCCGTACAACTGACGTGACCGGCGTAGTGAAGCTACCTAGCGGAACCGAAATGGTTATGCCTGGTGACAACACTGAAATGTCAGTAACCCTGATTCAGCCAGTTGCTATGGACGAAGGTTTGCGTTTCGCAATCCGCGAAGGTGGCCGCACTGTTGGCGCCGGTCGCGTAACCAAGATCAACAAGTAATTAATTACTTAGCGATTGAAGTAAAAACGTTTGGGAAGTGGTGGCCCGTAAAGGGCCACCACAACCTCAACAAAATTTATTGGCAGTAACGAAAAAGAGAAGGACGGTCAAGCCAAATGGCTGGACAAAAGATCCGTATCAGGCTCAAGGCCTATGATCACGAAGTCATTGATTCTTCGGCACGCAAGATTGTCGAAACAGTGACGCCTACCGGCGCAAAAGTTGCTGGACCTGTTCCCCTGCCAACTGAGAAGAACGTGTACTGCGTTATTCGTTCGCCGCACAAGTACAAGGACTCACGCGAGCACTTTGAAATGCGCACCCACAAGCGCCTAATCGACATCATCGACCCAACACCAAAGACAGTTGATTCGCTAATGCGTCTTGACTTACCTGCCGGTGTTGACATTGAGATCAAGCTCTAGGACGTAGTAGAAAATGGCTAACAATAAAAAGGGAATACTTGGCGAAAAGCTAGGTATGACCCAGGTATGGGACGAGAACAACCATGTTGTTCCAGTTACCGTGGTTAAGGCTGGTCCTTGTGTTGTGACACAAGTTCGTACCCCTGAAACTGATGGTTACAGCGCTGTTCAAATCGCGTTTGGACAAATTGATCCTCGTAAAGTTTCACAACCAATGCTTGGTCACTTCACCAAGGCTGGAGTAACTCCACGTCGTCATTTAGTTGAACTACGTTTCGACGATGTCGCAAACTACGAACTAGGTCAAGAACTTGGCGCTGACACTTTTGAACCAGGCGCAAACATTGACGTAACTGGCGTAACAAAAGGTAAAGGTTTCGCTGGAACTATGAAGCGTCACGGCTTCTCTGGAGTGAGTGCATCTCACGGTCAGCACCGTAACCATCGCAAGCCAGGTTCGATCGGTGCTTGTGCAACTCCAGGTCGCGTATTCAAAGGTTTACGCATGGCTGGACGCATGGGTGGCGTTTCAAAAACTATGCAAAACCTAAAAGTTCACTCCGTTGATACAGAAAAAGGTTTGATTTTAGTTAAGGGTGCAATCCCAGGTCCTACCGGCGCAGTTGTACTAATTCGCGATGCAGCAAAGGCGGCTAAGTAATTATGACTTCTGTAACAGTAAAAACTCCTGCTGGTAGCAGTGCTGGCACAGTTGAACTTCCAGCTGAAATTTTTGATGCGCAAGTTAACGTTGGCTTACTTCACCAGGTAGTAGTTGCTCAATTAGCTGCTGCTCGTCAAGGAACTCACCAGGCTAAGCGCCGTGGTGAAGTTAGCGGTTCAGGTAAGAAACCTTTCAAGCAGAAAGGTACCGGTCGCGCTCGTCAGGGTTCGATCCGTGCACCTCAGTACCGTGGTGGTGGCGTAGTGCATGGTCCAAAGCCACGCGATTACGAACAACGCACACCTAAGAAGATGAAGTCAGCAGCGCTTCGCGGTGCTCTTTCAGATCGTGCTCGTAGCGGAAACGTTCACGTACTAAGCGCGATTGTCGAAGGTGAAACACCTAACACCAAGAGTGCACTAGCGGCAATCAACTCAGTTTCAACGGCCAAAAACATTTTGGTTGTTGTAGATCGATCAGATTTAGTGAGTTGGATGAGCCTACGCAACGTTGAAGCAATTCACCTAGTTGCAGTAGATCAACTAAACACTTATGACGTACTTGTTAGCGACGATGTGATTTTCACAAAAGCTGCTATTGAAGTACTTGCAAATGGTCCAGCACGTGGCAAGTCTGCAAAGGCAGTTGCTAGTTCAGCAGAGGTTGATGCGTAATGAAAATTGCAGATCCACGCGACATTTTGATTGCACCAGTCATTTCTGAAAAGAGTTATGCACTGCTTGATCAAAATAAGTACACGTTCGTTGTTCGCCCAGATGCTAATAAGACTCAGGTCAAGTTAGCAGTCTCTGAAGTATTCGGAGTAAAAGTGACCAGCGTAAACATAATCAATCGTCGGGGTAAGCAAATGCGTACTCGTTTTGGTATTGGCAAGCGTGCTGATCAAAAGCGAGCCATCGTAACTGTTGCCCAAGGCGACCGTATCGACATCTTTGGTGGACCGGTTAGCTAACCGGGACGAATTAAGGACTAAGAAAAATGGGTATTCGTAAATACAAGCCGACAACACCGGGCCGTCGTGGCGCAAGTGTTGCCGACTTCGTAGAAATTACACGTTCGACTCCGGAAAAGTCATTGGTTCGTCCACTACCAAGTAATGGTGGACGTAACAATGCCGGTCGCGTAACAGCTCGTCACCAAGGTGGCGGACACAAGCGTGCTTATCGCGTAATCGATTTCCGTCGTAGCGATAAAGATGGTGTGCCAGCAAAAGTTGCGCACATTGAATATGATCCAAACCGTACTGCTCGGATTGCACTACTTCACTATGCAGATGGCGAAAAGCGTTACATTATTGCGCCAAACCGTTTACAACAAGGTGACCGTATTGAGACGGGCCCAAGTGCAGACATTAAGCCAGGTAATAACCTTCCGCTTCGCAACATTCCAGTAGGTACTGTTGTGCACGCAATTGAACTTCGCCCAGGTGGCGGAGCAAAGATTGCTCGAAGTGCCGGTTCAGGTGTGCAGTTAGTTGCCAAAGATGGTCCTTACGCACAATTGCGTATGCCATCGGGTGAAATTCGTAACGTTGATGCTCGTTGCCGGGCCACTGTCGGTGAAGTTGGTAACGCAGAACAATCAAACATCAACTGGGGTAAAGCCGGCCGCATGCGCTGGAAGGGCAAGCGCCCAACCGTTCGTGGTGTTGCGATGAACCCAGTAGATCACCCACACGGTGGTGGCGAAGGTAAAACTTCAGGTGGTCGTAACCCAGTTAACCCAGCTGGTAAACCAGAAGGCCGCACTCGCAAAGCGAATAAAGCAAGCGATGCAATGATCGTCCGTCGTCGTAAGACCGGCAAGAAGCGCTAGGAGATATCGAAGTGCCACGCAGTCTTAAGAAAGGTCCATTTATCGATGGACATTTACAAAAGAAGGTCGATGACCAGAACGCAAAGGGAACCAAGAACGTAATCAAGACTTGGTCTCGCCGTTCAGTTATCTCACCATCAATGCTCGGCCATACATTGGCTGTTCATGATGGTCGCAAGCATGTCCCAGTTTTCGTAACTGAAGACATGGTTGGTCACAAGCTAGGCGAATTCGCTCCAACACGTACCTTCAAGGGTCACGTCAAAGACGATCGCAAAGCAAAGCGCGCATAAGAAGTTTTAAGAAGTAGAAGAGCAAGGGGACAACAAGATGGCAGCCGTAGCAAGTAACTCGGCACGTGCGCAAGCACGTTTCGTTCGCGTTACGCCACAAAAGGCACGTCGCGTAATCGATTTGATTCGTGGTTTGCCGGCTAGCGATGCACAGGCACTGCTTCGTTTCGCACCTCAAGGGGTTAGTGAGCAGATTGGCAAAGTGCTAGATAGTGCAATTGCAAACGCCAGCAATAACTTCAACTTGGATCCTCGCACCCTTGTTGTTTCAGAGGCTTTCGTAGATGAAGGTCCAACAATGAAGCGTTTCCGTCCTCGTGCCCAAGGTCGCGCAAGCCAGATCTTGAAGCGCACATCACACATCACAGTTGTAGTCGAATCAGTCGACACCGACTCTAAGAAGAAGGGCTAATCCATGGGTCAGAAGATTAACCCTTACGGTTTCCGTCTAGGTATCACCACTGATTACCGGTCAAAGTGGTTCGCCGATTCAACAAAAAAAGGCGAGCGCTACCGCGACTATGTGACTGAAGATGTAAAGATTCGCAAGTTAATGACTGAAGGCATGGAACGTGCTGGTATTTCTCGTGTAGAAATCGAACGTACTCGTGATCGTGTTCGTGTTGATATTCACACTGCCCGTCCAGGCATTGTTATTGGTCGTCGCGGTCAAGAAGCAGATCAAATTCGCGGCAAGCTAGAAAAGTTAACTGGTAAGCAAGTTCAGTTAAACGTACTTGAAGTTAAAAACCCAGAAGCAGATGCACAATTAGTTGCTCAAGGTATTGCTGAACAGCTAGTTAGCCGTGTTTCATTCCGCCGTGCAATGAAAAAAGGTATTCAAAGCGCGCTTAAGTCAGGTGCTAAAGGTGTACGTGTTCAGGTTTCTGGCCGACTAGGCGGCGCAGAAATGAGCCGTACCGAGTTCTACCGCGAAGGCCGCGTTCCATTGCACACACTTCGTGCAGACATTGATTACGGTTTCTACGAAGCACACACCACATTTGGTCGCATTGGCGTCAAAGTTTGGATTTACAAAGGCGAAGCTTTAGGTAGTCGCACTGAGCGTGAACAGGCTGCAGCAACTGCACGCGCTGCTCGTCCAGCTCGCGCACCACGTGCTCCTCGTACAGAACAAGTTGAATCAACTCAAGCAGCGCCAGCACAAGACGCAGCTCCAGCTGAAGTAACGGAAGGTGCATAGAGATGTTAATTCCACGTCGTGTTAAACATCGCAAGCAGCATCACCCAGACCGTCATGGTCGCTCAAAGGGTGGTAACACTGTTGCATTCGGTCAGTGGGGTCTGCAGGCACTTGAACCTGCTTATGTAACTAACCGTCAGATTGAATCTGCTCGTATTGCGATGACTCGTCACATTCGTCGTGGTGGAAAAGTTTGGATCAACATTTATCCAGACCGTCCACTAACAAAGAAGCCTGCTGAAACTCGTATGGGTTCTGGTAAAGGTTCTCCTGAATGGTGGGTTGCAAACATCAAGCCAGGTCGCGTGCTGTTTGAAATCGCATTCCCTAACGAAAAAGTAGCTCATGAAGCTCTAACTCGCGCGATGCACAAGCTACCAATGAAGTGCCGCATTGTTGCACGAGAGGAAATCTAATGGCAACAACTACATCAGATTTGCGTGGCTTAGCTAACGATGAATTAGTTTCAAAGTTAGTCGAAGCTAAAGCAGAACTTTTCAACCTACGTTTCCAAGCTGCCACCGGACAGTTGGAATCTCACGGTCGCCTTCGTGCGGTACGTAAAGACATCGCACGTCTTTACACCGTAATGCGCGAGCGCGAACTAGGCATTACCCCGGTTGAAGGTGGTGCTGCATGAGTAAGACAGAACGTAACGATCGTAAAGTTCGTGAAGGTTTAGTAGTTAGCGACAAGATGGATAAGACCGTTGTTGTTGCTGTTGAAGATCGTTTTAAGCATCCGCTATACGGCAAAGTTGTTCGTCGCACCAGCAAACTAAAGGCTCATGACGAACAAAATGCAGCCGGTATCGGTGACCGCGTTTTATTGATGGAAACTCGACCACTAAGTGCAACAAAGCGCTGGCGGGTAGTCGAAATCCTCGAGAAGGCTAAGTAAGGGTAGGGATCAAGAGTGATTCAACAAGAGTCGCGACTACGCGTCGCCGACAACACAGGTGCCAAAGAAATTTTGGTAATCCGTGTCCTCGGTGGTTCAGCTCGTCGCTATGCAGGTATCGGCGACATTGTCGTCGCTACAGTTAAAGACGCGATCCCTGGTGGCAACGTCAAGAAAGGCGACGTCGTAAAGGCCGTTGTCGTTCGCACTGTTAAAGAACGTCGTCGTCCAGACGGTTCTTACATTCGCTTTGACGAGAATGCTGCAGTAATCCTTAAGGCTGACGGCGAACCACGTGGAACTCGCATCTTTGGTCCAGTAGGTCGTGAACTTCGCGATAAGAAGTTTATGAAAATCATCTCGCTAGCTCCGGAGGTTTTGTAATGAAAATCAAGACTGGCGATGAAGTTTTAGTAATTGCAGGAAAAGATAAGGGTGTTAAAGGAACTGTTATTGCAGTTCTAGACGATGTCGACAAGGTGATTGTTGAGGGCGTTAATCGCATGAAGCGTCACGTTCGCAAAGAACAAACCACTCGTGGTGCAGTTGTTGGCGGAATCGAAACTGTCGAAGCTCCAATTCATGTTTCAAATGTTGCACTTATTGCAGATGGCAAAGCCACAAAAGTTGGCAAGCGTCGCGAGAAGGCAACTAAGAAGCGCGCTGATGGCACAACTTACGAAGGCACCCGCGGTGTTCGCGTTGCTCGTCGTTCTGGAAAGGACATTTAATGTCTACCGCAGTTAAAGAAATCCCACGCTTAAAGGCTCGTTACCGCAGTGAAATTGTTCCTGCACTACAGAGTGAATTTAAGTTTGCGAACGCAATGCAAGTTCCTGGGTTAACCAAGATTGTTGTAAACATGGGTGTTGGCGAAGCAGCTCGTGACTCAAAGCTAATCGAAGGTGCAATTCGCGATCTAACCGCGATTACTGGACAAAAGCCACAAGTTACAAAAGCCAAACTTTCTATTGCACAGTTCAAACTGCGTGAAGGAATGCCAATTGGTGCACACGTAACATTACGTGGCGACCGCATGTGGGAATTTCTAGATCGTCTGTTAACTCTCGCGCTGCCTCGCATTAGGGACTTCCGTGGATTATCAGCAAAGCAATTTGATGGTCGCGGTAACTACACTTTTGGGCTAACTGAACAAGTTATGTTCCACGAAATCAACCCAGACTCAGTTGATCGTCAACGTGGTATGGATATCACGCTGGTTACAACTGCAGCTAACGATGAAGAAGGCCGGGCGCTATTGCGGCTCCTTGGTTTTCCGTTCAAGGAGGCTTAAGAGATGGCAAAAACCTCCCTTAAGAACAAAGCAGCAAAAACCCCAAAGTTTAAGGTTCGCGGTTACACCCGCTGCCAACGTTGCGGTCGTCCACACGCGGTTTATCGCAAGTTCGGTTTGTGCCGAGTTTGTTTCCGTGAAATGGCCCACCGTGGCGAACTTCCAGGTATCACAAAGAGTTCCTGGTAACAACGACGACGTAGGTCCTACGGGATACCGCGACGAGAAAGGCGAAAAGCCAAAATGACAATGACCGATCCGATTGCAGACATGCTTACGCGTGTTCGCAATGCAAACTCGGCTCATCACGAGAGTGTTTCAATGCCACACTCCAAGATGAAAGAGCACATTGCTGAAATCCTCAAGCGTGAGGGTTACATTGCAGATTTCCAAGTCGCTGATGCAACTGTAGGAAAAACGCTAAACATCAGCCTTAAGTACGGGCCGAACCGTGAACGTTCCATCGCTGGAGTACGTCGCGTTTCGAAGCCAGGTTTACGTGTGTATGCAAAGAGCACCGCGCTACCTCGAGTACTTGGTGGATTAGGCGTAGCGATTATTTCTACATCAGCTGGCTTAATGACCGACAAACAGTGCGCACAGAAAGGCGTGGGTGGGGAAGTCCTCGCCTACGTTTGGTAGGGGTGCATCATGTCACGTATCGGTCGTTTACCAATTAGCATTCCTGCTGGCGTCGATGTCGCAATTGATGGTGCAGTTGTAACAGTTAAGGGACCTAAAGGTTCGCTTAATCACACTGTTGCATCCCCAATCACAGTGACAAAAGAAGATGCACAAGTTGTAGTTAGCCGTCCAGATGATGAGCGCGCATCACGTGCTTTACATGGCCTAACTCGCACTTTGATCGCCAACATGGTTAAGGGTGTAACTGAGGGTTACCAGAAGACACTGGAAATTTCAGGTACTGGTTACCGTGTGGCAGCTCAAGGTCAAGGTCTTGAGTTCGCACTTGGCTACAGCCACCCGATCAAAGTTGATGCTCCTGAAGGAATCACTTTCACAGTGGAAACCCCAACAAAGTTGCATGTTGCTGGAATCGACAAGCAAAAAGTTGGCGAAGTAGCTGCGAACCTGCGCAAACTGCGCAAGCCCGATCCATACAAGGCAAAGGGTGTCCGTTATTCCGACGAAGTTATCCGTCGCAAGGCTGGAAAGGCTGGCAAGAAGTAATCATGTCTGTCATAGCCAAATTAGGTTCAGGTAATAAGAAAGCTATTGCCCGCAAACGTCGTCATTCACGCGTGCGCAAAAAGATGACTGGCACTTCAGCGCGTCCACGTTTAGTCGTGACCCGTTCTGCTCGCCACATCATGGTTCAGATTGTTGATGACACAGTCGGTAAGACTCTTGCCGCTGCATCATCAATGGAAAAAGAACTTAAGAGTGCATCCGGAGATAAGTCCGCTAAGTCTCGCGAAGTTGGCAAGCTCTTAGCATCACGCGCAAAGGCAGCTGGGGTTTCCGCAGTTGTATTTGATCGCGGTGGCAATAAGTATCACGGCCGTATTGCGGCCCTGGCAGATGGCGCCCGTGAGGGCGGCCTCGAGTTCTAGAGGGAAGCGAAATGGCTGTAAATAATCGTGAAGGACGCGAGGGTAACGACCGTCGCGAACGTCGTAATGATGATCGCCGGGGA
>JACCDX010139091.1_pt1 | contig 26813 bp, 24 predicted proteins | sample 7449681 | NCBI WGS metagenome assembly JACCDX01 (sample SAMN15323450, study PRJNA562643) | freshwater metagenome | isolation source: river surface water | place: USA:Blue River Watershed | collected 2017-08-18
CGCTGCTGACGGAAACCTTCGAGACCTTCACGGAAAAAACCGGACACACGATACTTGAACGTTACGGCATGAGCGAAACGGCGATGCTGACGTCCAATCCTTATCAGGGTTTGCGCAAGGCCGGCACGGTAGGACCCGCTTTACCCGGCGTCTCGGTGCGGGTGATAAATCAGGAGGGCAAGGTCTGCGGGCCGGACGAGATCGGTGATATTCAAGTCCGCGGTCCAAATATCTTCAAGGGTTACTGGCAGATGCCGGAGAAAACTGCCGAGGAATTTACCGACGACGGTTACTTCAAAACCGGCGATGTCGGTCGCTTCGATGGAGAGGGCTATCTATCGATTGTCGGGCGCAGCAAGGACCTCATTATTTCAGGCGGCTACAACGTCTACCCGAAAGAAATCGAATCCGTTATCGATGAGATGCCCGGCGTTCTCGAATCCGCAGTGATCGGCGTACCGCATCCGGATTTCGGTGAAGCTGTGGTGGCTGTTGTGGTGATGCGCGATGGCGCGACCTTGTCGGAAGCCACGCTGATCGACACGCTGAAAACGCGCATCGCCAACTTCAAGGTACCCAAGCGTGTGCATTTTGTGCCTGAGCTACCGCGCAACACGATGGGCAAGGTGCAAAAAAATATCTTGCGCGAGCAGTTAGGTTAAACCGCTGACCACGCCTTTATCGAAACGCTTTGTAAAACATATAGCCCGCCAGCAGATAGAGCACCACCGCAAACACTTTTTTCAGACTCTTCACAGGTAATGCATGCGCCGTCTTTGCGCCCAGAGGCGCGGTCAGTACGCTGGCGATTGAAATCACCAGCAAAGCCGGCAAATAAATGAAACCGAGCGAGCCCGCAGGCAAATCCGGCTGCTGCAGACCAAAATAAATATTCGACAGCGTGCCCGCCAGCGCAATCGGAAAACCCAGCGCCGCACTGGTCGCCACCGCATTATGTATCTTCACATTGCACCAGGTCATGAAGGGCACAGAGATGAAACCGCCGCCCGCCCCCACCAACCCGGACAGCACACCAATGACCGAACCGGCACCGAGCATGCCGGGCGCTCTCGGCAACTCACGCGTGGGAGCGGGTTTTTTATCGAGCAGCATTTGCGTCGCCGAGAAACCCACGAACACGGCAAAGAACATCGCCAGCGCCGAAGAATTCAGCTGCGCACCGATCCAGGGCCCGATCCAGGAGCCTAGCAAGATGCCCGGCGCCAGCAGTTTCACCACCGGCCATAACACCGCACCGCGCTTGTGATGCGCACGCACCGAAGAGAGTGAAGTAAACATGATGGTCGAGAGCGAGGTGGCAATCGCGACATGCACCACGGTTTCAGCCGGAAAACCTTTGGCAGAAAGCAGCATGGTGATGAAGGGCACCATCAGCATGCCACCGCCAATACCCAAAAGGCCTGCCGCGTAACCGGTGAAAATGCCGAGCACCAGAAAAGAAATGATCTGAACAGAATCCATGCGTGCTTTCTTTTGATGTGTTGTTAAGAGCGTGTTATTCGGCCATATTGACGGTGATATGACGCCACTCGGCCGGCGTAACGGGCGTGATTGACAAGCGGTTACCTCTCCTCAAGACCAGCATGTCCACCAGCGCGTCTTGCGCACGCAATGCCGGCAAACCAATCAGCCGGATTTTTTTCAGCGCACGCACATCGACCAGCAACCAGCGCGGATTGTCCGGGCTGGCTTTCGGATCATGGTAGGGACTCTTGCGATCGAATTGTGTCGGATCGGGGTAACACGTGCTGGCCACTTCAGCGATGCCGGCGATGCCCGGTTCGGCACAACCGGAGTGATAAAACAGCACACCGTCGCCAATCTGCATCTGGTCGCGCATGAAATTGCGCGCCTGATAGTTGCGCACACCCGTCCATGCCACAGTTTGGCCTGCCGCCGCCAGCGCATCATCAATGCTGGTCTCGTCAGGCTCGGATTTCATCAGCCAGTAACGCATTTTATTTTTATGATTTGTCGAGGATTCGGCGACAAAAAGCGGATGAATCCTCACTACAGCGGTCGATCCTGCGACCATAAAAAAAGCGGCTGCATGCAATGCAACCGCCCGGAATAATGTCCCGCCTGTGCCGCTGCGCCGGCATCCTGAACCAAAGCGGTTCAAGTGGCCACAGTAGTTCAATATTGGGATCGTCGGACTAGCGACGTTCACGCCTACTGAACGAATCCCGCAGCCTATGCTATTGAATGGTTCAAGGAATATATGGCAAACGCGAACACGGCAGGAGAAGTGAGTCTACCTGAATCGCAGATCGTGTCAAAGGGTTTAATGCGTATCTTTGCGTCGTCAGTGCGTGTATTTTTCCACGCTCAGAACAGACGTTCCTGCGGCGCCAGCGCACTGTCGAGCAGGGTGTTCATCGCGGAAATTTTCTGACGCATCTCAGAAACAGACATGGAGGCAAACGGGCCATCGGCCGAGCGCGAACCGAGGTAATCAGCCGCCATACCGAGTGCCGCCATCACAGCAATACGGTCAGTGCCCTTGATCTTGCCGGCATCACGAATAGTGCACATGCGCTCATCAAGGTAAGCGACTGCTTGCTTCAGCGCGAGCTCTTCACCTTCTTTGCAGGCAAGACGGTATGCCTGCCCCATGATCGTGACGTCAATCGTCGTCATGCGGCCTCCTCATCCTGATCGACGGAGGGTATCGACTGCAGCAATACGGAGACACGCTCGTGCGCTTCTTTCATACGGGCGGCAAGGCGCGAATTGTCGTCGGCCAGCGAGGTCATCTGGCTGCGCAAAGCGGCATTTTCGTGGCGCAGCGCCTGCGTCAGTTCGGACAATTGCCCGATCTTTGACAGCAACTGCTCGAATTCGGAAATCATGGCGGCACTATAGTCGTGCCGATGAATTTCCGTCAATACATTCAGGGACTTGTCGCCGAATCTTCATACATCGCACGAGTCTGAGAACGCGAGCACGCTCTGAAAATATAAAATTAGTAATAAATTTACATCGAATCGCGAGCGATGGCCGTCATCAACGCGCAAGAAAGTCACGCGCTGGCGGCACTGTGCCTCGCAGAGTTCAGTTCCCACAATTTGCCGTCCACCGTAATCAGCGCACAGCGAATCTGCACGCCGGGGAACAAGCGTTGGCAGGCCTGTCGGTACTGATCGAGTTGCGCCTGATAATCCGCGTGCTGAAATTCAAAATAGTTACGCTTGTAATCCAGGATCCACAAGGCGTCACTGAACATCACCACCCGATCCAGTCGGATCAGCTCGCCATCAACGATGATCTCCATCTCGTTGCGCGCGAACTCGAAGCGATCGGGATCAAAAAACTTCTGCAGTGCTGTCGATGACAGAATATGCACTGCCTGTTCACAAACGGCGGCTGATTGCTCAATGCTGCAGCCCAGCCATTGCGCAACCGCTCTTACCGCCGGCACTTGCACCGGCCAGCTATTGGATGCAGTGAGCCGCTCCATCAGCAGATGCAGCAAGCTGCCCTCGCGGGTCAGTTCGGTTTCTTCCTGACCGGTCTTTCTCACAGCCGGAGGCAGTGCCGGCGGATTGAACAAAGCCAGAGTAAACGCTGGTTCCGGCAGGGTGCTTTCGGAGGTCATGACTTCCGGAACGAAGACATCCGCATGCAGCAGTTTTTCATACCAGCTGCCGGCCACTACCCCGGCATTGTCTTTGCCGGAGTGAACGCCGCTGACGATCAACAGCGCCTTGGCCCGAGTCGCTGCCACATACAGAAGATTCCAGTTTTCCTGCAAACGGAAATTTTCCTCCTGCTGGAACAGCGATTCGCGCGCGTAGCCGCGCGATGCCGTCTTTCCAAATACTGAAAAATGCGTGGGGCCGGGTGCATCCTGTGGCCAGTCGCACAGGACGCCGAGATTGTCACGACCAGCGTCGCTGTGATTGGAGCCCATCAGCACCACAACGTCAGCCTCCAGACCCTTGGCGCCGTGGATCGTCATGATGCGCACCGCATCAGCCGAGACATCAATATCCGCTTCATCAGGCGCTTCCTGATCGCTACCGCGCTGCAGCCGGCGCAGCTTGTCGATAAATCGCGCAATGCTGGGATAACGACCCGCGTCAATCTCGAGCGACAACGCGACAAACGCGTCAAGATTACCCAGCACCTGCGCACGCAGAGACATCGGCACCGAAGCGGCATAACGTTGCATGAGCTGGCCCTGATGCATGATCCTGTCGAGTAAATCATGCACCGGCAGATGGGCCGATGCCACCTGCCAGTCGAGCAGCAGCGGCACGATACGGATCAGTGCCGCTGACAGCGGGCTGACCCGCGTCGACAGGTTCTCACTCTCGGCCGCTGAAGCCGAACCACATAGCTGATGACGTCGAATCAAACGTTGCCACCAGCTGCCCTCGCCGGCGCTGGCCAGCACGACGAGATCATCATCCGACGCGCCACCAATCGGTGATCTGAGCACCTGCGCGAGCGCCAGGTTGTCTGAGGGCAGCGTCAGCCAGCGCAACAAGGCGATCAGGTCGGTGACTTCAAGCGCATCAAGCAAGCCGCCACCGCGACTCGAAACAAAAGGTACGCCGGCGTCGCGCAAGCCTCGCTCATAAGCGATCAGGTGCGTGCGACTGCGTACCAGAATCATCATGTCAGACCAGCCACACGCACTGCCCTCAGGAAGCCTGCGTGCCTGCTGCAAAGCGCAGCCCACCAGAAAGCCTTCCTGCTGGCGCCGCAAATCATCCTCTTCCAGCGGGAACACCTGTAGCGGGTCGCGCAGCGACAGACCTTCTTCGGATGTCACCATCTTCGGCACCGTTGCTTCCACCAGCGGCAAACGCCAGACAGCACCCTCAGTCGCAGAGCGCGTTGCCTGTGTGCGATAGAGCGCGTTGCCCTGCATGGCCTGATTCAGAACATCAACGATGCTTTTGCCATTGCGATAGGTCAGGCTGGTGCTCAGATCGGCCGCGCCCTGCGTCCGTAACAAGGCGCGCGCAGATTCGAACACGCGCGGCTCGGCGCGACGGAAACGATAAATCGATTGCTTGGGATCGCCCACGATAAAAACACTCGGGCGCTGATGATCTTCGCCATAGGCTTCCAGCCACGCGCGCACAATCTGCCATTGCAGTGGGTTGGTATCCTGGAATTCGTCGATCAGTATGTGGCGGTAGCGCGCATCAATGCGCGAATGCAGATAGTCGGCATGATCGCTGCGCGTCAATAGCCGCCAGGCATGCCATTCAAGGTCAGAAAAATCCAGCGTGCGTCGGTCCGCCTTGATCGCCTGATAATGCTCAAGACAGGCATTGCCAATGATCGCAAGCGCTTCATTCAAACGCAGGACTTCCCTGTCATGACTGCGTTTTTTCAAGATCGCCAGAGTCTCCGCCAGATCAGCCCATTCGTCTTGCAAGTGGACGATCTCGTCTTCGTTCATCACCTTAAGCAGGGGCTGGGTGATCGTCAGCGCGCGGGGCTGATCTTTGGCTGTGAGCAAAATCGCGGCAAGCGCCTGAAAAGCATCCAGACTGCTGCCCGCGCTGATGTTCTGCTCCAGGACAGACGCGGACTTCTGTTGTGTAGACGTACCCTTGCCAAGACAAGAGGCGACATGCAGCAAACGGTCCTTCAACGTCTGATCTTCCCAAATCGACAGCCGCGCATCACGGACAGCGTCCTCACCGCACAGCGCGCGCAGTGCATCGAGCGGATCAGCGGCATCACTGGCGACCCACCACTCCGCACGCCGGGCGATGAAGGCGTCGATCATGTCTTTGCCATTCCAGTCCCCGGCAATGTCGTACACCGTCATCAGGGCATCGCGCAGCGAGGACATTGATGCCTGATTCAGCGACTGCATGAAGCGCAGCCAGGCGGCATCGCGTAATTCAGTCGTGTTTTCTTCGAGCGCAAAACCATGCGGCACACCCGAGGCCAGTGGCGCGATCTGCAAGAGACGCATGAACCAGCTGTGAAAGGTGTCGACCGCCAGTGCGTAAGGACTCGACAAGACGCGCGCGTACAGCGAACGTGCAACCGGTGTTTTTTCAATGGCCTGCGCTTCGTTCAGACCGCGCTTCACCAGTTCGTCAATAATTTCCGTATCAGAGGCCAGCGCGAGTTCATGCAACAACAGCAGCAAGCGCTCACGCATTTCCTGCGCTGCCTTACGCGTGAAGGTAATTGCCAGCAGCTCCTCTGGCTTCGCGCCCTCCAGCAGCAAGCGCAACAGACGCGAGACCAGCAACCAGGTTTTACCACTGCCCGCGCAGGCCTCAACCAGCACCGAGCGCGCGGGATCGCAAGCCAGCGCAACGAAAGTCTCCGCATCGACGGGCCGTCCATCAGCGAGAAAGTCTTTCATGACCGTCATCACCAGGCTCCCTTGCGACAGAGTCCGCGCAGGTCACACCAGGTACAGCTTTTTTCGGTGCCGGAAGCGGGAAGATTTGCGCCCTCGCTCATCGCTTGCCAGTTGCGGATGATCTGCGCCTGCAGCGCATCTCGCCAGTCCGCAAAGTCGTCCGGCTCGGCGAGGGCAGGCTTCTCATCGTCGACAGCAACATAGGCTGCGCCTGATGGTGGCGGATCGAGCAGCAATCCGTAAAAAGGCAGCTGATGATCTTCCCTTCCTCTGAGACGGTTGACGAGCTTGTCTTTCTTCGAGCTTTTGTAATCGAGCACCATGCGCTCGCCGTTGCGATGAGCGTCGATACGATCGATCTGGCCGACCAGCATCACGCTGCCGCCTTCCCATGCCAACAAACGTTCCTGCCACTGCTCACCCGAACCGAACTGCCAGCCCTCGTCCTCATGCGCATTCGCCCAGCTGACATAAGCCGCCATGATTTTTGTCCAGCGGGCCTGATAGCCAAGCGCCGCCGGATTTTTTTGCAGGATCTCATCGAACACCGCCTGACTAACTGTAGCCATGCAGGCAACGCGCTGATCTGCAGGCACCGCCTGCTCGCGCACAGTGTCGTGATACTGCTTGAGAATCTGATGCAGCCACTCGCCGTAATCTCTTTTCTGCGGCAGTTCGGTCAACTCGTCGGCGGCAGATAGTCGCAGCATGCGCGAGCCGAAGAACTGGTAAGGACAAGCGACCAGCGCGTTGTACCCGCTGGCAGACAAGCGAGCAGGCATGAGTTTCGGTGCTGCAGGCCGTGGCATAACCGCCAGCGCAGAGGTGAGTGTTGCTGCCGGTAGCTCGGGCGTGTGACGTTGCAGCCCGGAGCAATCAGCGCTGGCGAGCGCGAGCTGAAGTCGCTGCAGCCAGACACTCGGCGCATTGCGTTCTCCGCCGCGCCATCCCTGCCAGGACAGAACAACGTCGGGACAGCTGATCAGCAAAGCGGTCAATTCCCGCAACTGCTGGCGCTGGCGACTCTCGCGTGTAGCAAGTCCCAGTTCCCGGCGCACGGCATTTGCGAAAAACAAGGCTTCGGCAGGACGTGAAGGCAAGTGATCGCTGTCAGCGCCGACCACAATGGCGGCATCAAACTCACGCAACGACGTACCGTTCAAAGGCACCATCATCACGCGCTGATCATCGCGCGGCGCGACGAAGACAGTTTGCTCCATCTGCAAATCGACCAGCGCGCGCCACTCGGTCAGCGAAAAACGCTGATCGAGTTGTTCACCATCGAAATGAATCTGATCAAGCATCGCCAGCACCTGCGCACCGGCGATATCCGCGGCCATCCCCGACAGCATCCCGAGCGCATCAAGGGCGCCCCGCGTGGCATCGACCCACTCGGTCATGGTCTTGCGACCGCTGCAGCGCTGCGCTTCGCGGGCGATGGCCTCAAGCAGCGCACTGGCCTGCGGCAACGCAGCCACCGCTGTCAGCAACAGCGGCCAGCCGGCAGTCACGGCAGCGGCCAGCAAGGCCTGCTCAATCGCGGCGCGCTGCGCCGTGGCATTCTCTGCAGCCTCGGCATCGTCGTCCGCAAACAGAAACGGAGACTTCAGAAAGTCCAGCAAGGCAGCCACCTCGCCCCCGGATGCAGCGAGTGCCAGCCAGGCATGCAACACTGCCGCCGCGCGGGTGGTGGAGAGCTTCCATCCGGTCTCATCCGAGACCACCACCTGCGCACGCTCGAGCAAGGCACGCACACGGCGCGCAACAACCCGGTCTTGCGGAATGATCGCAATGCGCAGCCGGCCCTCCTTGAGCCAGTTGATGACGGTCTGCGCAGCGCGCAGTGCTTCATCCTCCATGCCGCTGGCTTCATACCAGCGGATACCGGTCGGTGTCTCGATCGCCTCCGTCGGTAAACCGGTCTGCGCTCCGTCTTCGATCAGCTCCGGCCAGGCGGCACTGAATACGGCGGGCCAGCTGGTTCGTGACCAGTCGAAGCTCATCAGATAAACCGGCTGGCGACGCGCATACGATTTCAGAAAACTGTCTTCCAGCGCGTTGGGCGGTACAGGCGCGCACCAGTACAAAGGCAGTGCGGCCTCTGCGGCGGCACGCTGCATCGCCGCGTGCATGCGGATACCGGGATCACGCGCATCGCGCTCGGCCTGCCAGAGATTCCAGACCAGTCGGGCTTCGTCCGATAACAAGGCGGCGGCACGCGGGGACAGCCGGGCTAGGGCCGCATGCCAACGATCTTCGACGGCCTCGGGTTGTGCGAGCGCTGCGGGCAGCAGCGCGGTAGTCAGTTCATCACAGAGGGCCAGCAGGGTTTGCGCCAGCGGCATCAGATCGGTGTTGCGGCGGGCGGCAAAAAGTTTTTTGAGCCAGCCCAGTTCGCGCAGCGATGCGTAAAGCGCGATCAGACGCTCGCCCGGTGAGGCGGCTGCCTCTGCACCGGGTTCGGGCGGATACTGAGAGAGCCATGAGGCCAGCGTGCGAATGCGGGGCGGAATGAACGAAAGCCCGACCTGGTCTGCCAGTCCGCGCCGGAGCAGGCCCGCCTGATGCCAGGCCGGCACCAGCACCAGCGCTGAAGACAAATCGACCGTTGTCATTCCGGTTCCGGTCCCGGCATCCGTGATCAGTTGCTGCGCAACGCGCGGCCAGAATCCGGGGCCTGGGGGAATAGGGCACGTAACGATCGTCATTCGGAGCGGGTCGGATGATACTGGTGAGAATTGCAGGCATTGTATGCGACCGCTCAAAGGCGCATGATGGGGGTGGACGGCGGTCTGGCCCGTTTCTCGGAAAATGGGTTATGATTCGAGAAATTCCCGTCCCGGCATCTTCTGCTCCAAATCCATACCTTGATTGAATCCGTCACCCCAAAGGTGCGCGAATCAGGCCAGAAAAACTGCAGGCTGGGTAAAATCGAAGCGACCGCGAAGCAATCAGAACGCAACCAACGCCTGCGCTGCATCAGCGACAACTTCACCCCATAACGCGTATAAAATTTCCCTCACACTGAGGACATCATGAGCGACAACATCAAACACATTTCCGACAGCTCCTTTGAAGCCGACGTGCTCAAATCCGACAAACCCGTGCTGGTTGATTTCTGGGCAGAGTGGTGCGGCCCCTGCAAAATGATTGCCCCCATCCTTGAAGAAGTCGCCAAGGAATACGATGGCAAGATCCAGATCGCCAAAATGGACGTGGACTCGAACCAGGCAGTGCCGGCGAAATTCGGCATTCGTGGCATTCCCACCCTGATCCTGTTCAAGAACGGCGTACCCGCCGCACAAAAAGTCGGCGCACTGGCCAAAGGTCAGCTGACTTCCTTCATTGACAGCAATATCTGATACCTACCCTGTGTGGCAGTGGCGCCAGTGCGTCGCTGCTCTTTCCTTCCGAAACCACCGTCGTACCCTCCCCCACCTGAAAATTTCCCGACCCGGGACCAGACTCTATGCATCTATCTGAATTAAAGGCACTTCACGTTTCCGCTCTGCTGGAAATGGCCATTGGCCTCGACATTGACAACGCAGCTCGTCTGCGCAAACAGGAGCTGATGTTCGCGATCCTGAAAAAACGCGCGAAATCCGGCGAACAGATTTTCGGTGACGGCGTGCTCGAAGTGCTGCCCGACGGTTTCGGTTTTCTGCGCTCGCCCGACGCCAGCTACATGGCATCGACGGATGACATCTACATCTCGCCGTCCCAGATTCGCCGCTTCAATCTGCACACCGGCGATTCGATTGAAGGCGAAGTACGTACTCCAAAAGACGGCGAACGTTACTTCGCGCTGGTGAAGGTCGACAAGGTCAACGGCGAATCGCCGGAAGCGTCGAAGCACAAGATTCTGTTCGAAAATCTGACGCCACTGCACCCGAACCAGCCGCTGCTGCTGGAACGCGAGATGCGTGGCGAGGAAAACATCACCGGCCGCATCATTGACATGATCGCGCCGATCGGCAAAGGCCAGCGCGGTTTGCTGGTTGCATCGCCGAAGTCAGGCAAATCCGTGATGCTGCAGCACATGGCGCATGCGATTACGTCCAATCATCCGGACATCACGCTGATCGTGCTGCTGATTGACGAACGCCCGGAAGAAGTGACCGAAATGCAGCGCTCGGTGCGCGGCGAAGTGGTGGCCTCAACCTTCGACGAACCCGCCACCCGTCACGTGCAGGTCGCCGAGATGGTGCTGGAAAAAGCCAAGCGTCTTGTCGAAATGAAAAAAGATGTGGTCATCCTGCTGGATTCGATCACTCGTCTGGCTCGTGCGTACAACACCGTGATTCCAGCGTCCGGCAAAGTGCTGACCGGTGGTGTCGATGCGAATGCGCTGCAGCGTCCGAAGCGTTTCTTCGGCGCTGCCCGCAATATTGAAGAAGGCGGCTCACTGACCATCATCGCCACCGCGCTGATCGAGACCGGCAGCCGTATGGATGACGTGATCTACGAAGAATTCAAGGGCACCGGCAACATGGAAGTGCACCTCGAGCGCCGGCTGGCCGAAAAACGCGTGTACCCGGCAATCAATCTCAACAAATCCGGCACCCGGCGCGAAGAGCTGCTGATCAAGCCGGATGTGCTGCAAAAGATCTGGATCCTGCGCAAGCTGCTCTACGGCATGGACGAGATCGAGGCGATGGAGTTCATTCTTGACAAGATGAAGGCGACGAAGAACAACGTGGAGTTCTTCGACATGATGCGGCGGGGCGGATCCTGACCTTCCCCAACCCATTGATTTCCCTATATAATCCCGTTTCTTTTAAACCGGGCAAGTGAGCGCCAACCGGGTCACGAAGCAGCACAGACCGACGAAGTGGCGATTGGCTACCCAAACATAGCGAGACCGTAATGAAAGAAGGCATTCACCCTGATTACCGCGACATCGTCGTTCACGACCTGTCCTGCGATTTCAAATTCATCACCCGCTCCACCGTGCAAACCCGCGAAACCATCAATTTCGAGGGTCAGGACTATCCGCTGCTGAAGGTTGAGGTGTCGTCGGAATCCCATCCGTTCTTCACCGGTAAGCACAAGATCGTCGACACCGCGGGTCGCGTCGAGAAATTCCGCCAGAAATTCGGCACAGTGGGTTCCAAGACCAAAGCCACTGGCTAATCTGGTTCCCGAACCGCAAAAAGGCAGCGCTGGCTGCCTTTTTGTTTTCTTTGGGGCAGAATGAGCGAGCCCCGCTCTACCGATAAAACCCGTCACGCCGAATGAGACCCGTTCGACTTCCCGCTGCTGCCACGATCACCTTGCCGCGCTGGGGACTGGTGGGCCTGTGCCTGCTGTATATCCTGCCCGGCATCATTCGTCGCGATCCCTGGAAAACCGATGATGCCGCCGGCTTCGGGATCATGTGGACAATGGCGCATGGCACGCTGGCTGACTGGCTCTCGCCCAACATCGTCGGTCTGCCGATGCCGAATGACGGGCCACTCGCTTTCTGGATCGGCGCCATTCTGATCAAACTGTTTGGCTGGGCCGCGGGCGATGCGCTCGCCGCACGGCTGTCGATCCTGGTGTTTTTTGCCATCGGCGCGGCCTCGGTCTGGCGCGCCGCCTATGTCCTGGGCGGTCGCGGCGAGGCGCAGCCGCTCAAGCTGGCCTTTGGCGGCCAGCCCGCAGCGCTGGATTACGGCCGCACGCTGGCCGACGGCGCGCTGCTCATCTACGTCGCTTGCCTTGGTCTGCTGCTGCGCAGCCATGAAACGGCCACGCCTGCCCTGCACGTGGCCTTGGTCGCTGCCTCGTTCTATGGCGCTGCCTGTGTGTTTGACCGGGCGCGCATCCGCGATGCAGTGCTACTCGGCGCGGTGCTTGGCTTGCTGGTGCTGACGCGTGGCTGGACCGTACCGCTCGGCTTGCTGATCGCATTTCTGCTGCTGGCGGCGCTGCGCTATCAGCGCGTCCTGCAGCCGCTGCTGATGTATGCGGTGCCGATTGCGCTGCTGATACCACTGGCATGGATCGCGGCGCATGCCGCGCTGGTGCCCGCCGATCATTCGCTCGCGGCCAGCCGTCTGAGCGGCAAGCTCCTGATCGAGGGCGGCCCGGCGCTGAGCAATATCCGATTCCTCGGCAAGACTCTGCTCTGGTACGCCTGGCCGGCGTGGCCGATTGCGCTCTGGGCTATTTACGCCTGGCGCACCCAGGCAAGCCTGCACATCCTGTTACCGGCTGCCGGCATTGCGGCGCTACTGCTGCTGAACCTGGGCGCACCAGCATCACGCGAAACCGATCTGCTGCCTCTGCTGCCACCGCTCGCCATCCTCGCGACGTTCGGCCTGCCGACCTTGAAGCGCGGCGCGATCAATGCAATCGACTGGTTTTCAGTCATGACCTTGTCAGCGATTGCCGGATTCATCTGGCTCGGGTGGATTGCAAAACAAACCGGCTGGCCTGCGCAACTGGCAAAAAATGCATTCAAACTCGCCCCCGGATTCAAACCAGAATTCAACACCGTCGCTTTCCTGATTGCGCTGGCCAGCTCGATCGGCTGGCTGCTCTTGCTGTACTGGCGTCTGGGTCGCCGTCCGCCGGTGCTGTGGCGCGCGGTGGTGCTGTCAACCGGCGGCCTGGTACTCTGGTGGCTGTTGCTGATGACCTTGTGGCTGCCCTGGCTGAATTACGGCCAGAGCTATGCCGTCGTCGCGCAACAAATCAAAACTCATCTGCCTGACGACTATCGCTGTGTGTCCGCGCGCGGTGTCGGACCAGCGCAGCGCGCGTCTTTCGCGTATCTGGGTGAAGTCCGTTTCGAAAAAGCCGGTGATGAGCGTTGCGAATTCCTGCTGGTGCAGGATACCGGACTGCGCAAGCAACGCGCGCAACTCAGCCCGGTAGAGAACCAGTTCACTCTCTTGTGGCAAGGGCGACGCGCCTCCGACCGGAATGAATTCTTCCGGCTGTTCAAACGCACGGCTCCATGAGCTCTGCGGTGACAGCGCCACCGCACGGCTCACTGAACTCCCGCGTGGCCGCACTGGCCTGGCCTATCCTGATCGGACAGCTCGCGGTTATCGCCAACGGCGTGATCGACACAATGATGACGGCGCGCTACTCAGCCACCGATCTGGCAGCGCTGGGACTCGGCGCCTCGGTCTACATCAGCATCTTCGTCGGGCTCTCGGGCGTGATGCAGGCCCTCTCCCCGACGATCGGACAACTGTTTGGCGCACGTAAATTTGAAGCGATAGGTTTTGAAGTCCGACAGGGCGTCTGGCTGACATTTTTTCTCTCTGCCGTCGGCGCTGTCGCTTTGTGTTTTCCTCAGCCCTTGCTCTCGATTGCACAGGCGCCGGTAGAACTCAACGAGAAAGTCGAACAATATCTGCGGATATTGGCACTCGCGCTACCTGCAACGCTGGGGCTTCGGGTTTATTCATCACTCAACACTGCGATCTCGCGGCCACGCAGAGTGATGGCGATTCAGATCGCTGCATTGCTGCTGAAAATCCCGCTCAATGCGCTGTTCATTTTCGGCGGGCTGGGTCTGCCTGCTTTCGGCAGTCCGGGTTGCGCAATGGCGACGGCCGTCGCTGCGTGGATCGCCCTACTCGCTGGCTGGTCGCTGCTGCGCTATGACGGGTTCTATCAGCAATTCAATATTTTTAGCGGCAGTCTGGGCAGACCCGTGTGGGCAGCACAAGCAGCCTTGCTGAGGCTGGGTGTACCGATGGGCTTGTCCTATCTGATCGAAGTGACTGCCTTTGCGTTCATGGCCTTGTTCATTGCGCGTCTTGGCAGTCATGCGATGGCGGCACACCAGATCACCGCCAATTTCGGCACGGTGCTGTACATGCTGCCACTCTCAATGGCGAGCGCTACCGGAACCATCGTTGCACAGGAAATCGGCGCAGGTCGCCTGCAGGCCGCGCGACTCGCAGGCAAGGCCGGCGTGCGGCTCGGTACTTTACTTGCGGTGATCGTCGGCATCATCGTGTGGATCATGCGCGCCGAAATCATCGGCATTTACACGCCGGACGCCAGCGTTGCAGCAGCTGCGATGCCGCTGTTTTTTTTCATCGCTTTTTATCAGCTCTTCGATGCGCTGCAAGTGGGTACCGCTTTTGTGCTGCGCGCTTACAAAATCGCGACCGTCCCGACCCTCATGTACGCCCTCGCCTTGTGGGGCGTGGGTCTCTCCAGTGGCTATTTGTTGGGATTTGATGTGTTCGGCAATACGCCGGAATTTTTGCAAGGCGCCGCCGGCTTCTGGCTGGGGAACAGCCTCAGCCTCGCACTGGTCGGTGCGGCGCTGGTCTGGTATCTGCGCCGAATTCAGCGCGTAATAGAACGAGAGAATACCGCCGAAAAATAAGCCGCCATGACTTCGGGATTCGGATCCGGCACCGGCTCTTCTTGCGGCACAGGTTGCGGGATATCGTCACCGAAAGGCTCATCGTCTGGCAAAGGTACGGGCGCGCGATGCATGGCAAGGTCTCGTTAAGTTCGGTGACGCGGCTCGCCGCGTCGGAATGAACGTCGCTCGGTTGGATGCGAGAATGCTCGAAATTCGATATTCATCACGCCGACAGACCCCGCAGGGCCCTGAACGAAATCGAATCCCTGTCGAACCGGAAAGAGCACATTATCAAGCAGTACCACATCGGTACGACAAGTAGGGTTCGCATTCCATAAATGCGGCCGCATTTCCTGCCAGATGCGATCGGTGATCCAACCCTCCAGGAACAACTGGTTGGGATAGGTAGAGTGGTCGGCGTCGAGATAGGCGCGCTGCCTTTCGTGGACCATAAGATAGGCCGGGGCCTGATCGGAAATGACCAGATTGATCCAGCCATCACCGACGGTGTGGGTTATCTCATCCCGGTAGCCCGGATAAGTCAGACCCAGCAGCCATTGACAGGATAAGTCCAGCCGCTTGTCGAGTGCGCCCTCGACAGGTATGCCCGAACTGTCCAGTACCGTGAACTGAAGACTGGTGACCCGAGCCTGGAGTGTCGGCTCCATCGCACGGATGTTCTCCAGATTTTCATGCAGATTCCAGAACAACCATTTGCATCGCTCGGCCTCCGACATCTCGGTCAGCTCGGCCACAGGGCGGGAGCCGCAATGCGCAATTGCCTGCATCAGCTCGCGACGCTGACGTTCATGGAGTGTAAGTTCCGATGTTTCGTGATTTTTTTGTGGCTTGGAAAGCGGCATCGACTGACTCCGGAGCAAAGACCCAACAATCACACCGGAAACAACTTCCGGCGACATTCTTTATTGGACTCCGGACTTGCTGATTAAATTCCGCTCAGCGTCGGATAACGAAACAAATGATCAAGCGCGGGTACGTTCAAACTCTTTCATAAAGTCCACCAACCTGCGCACACCCTCAATCGGCATCGCGTTATACAGCGATGCGCGCATGCCGCCTACCACGCGATGCCCTTTCAGCTGGCGCATTCCCTCGCGTTCTGCGCCCTCCAGAAAGGCGGCGTCCAGCGCAGCGTCCTGCAAAAAGAAAGGCACGTTCATCCGTGAACGGGCTTCGGGCGCCACCGGACTGATATAAAAATCGGTGCTGTCGAGATAGTCGTAAAGCAGCCGGGCTTTCTCGATATTTTTTTGCTCGATGCTGGCAAGACCCCCCTGTTCGAGCAGCCACTCGAACACCAGCCCTGCGATGTAAATGCCATAAGTGGGCGGCGTATTCACCATTGAAGCCGCCTCGGCTTGGGCTTTCCACTCAAAAACCGAGGGCGTGACCGGCAAGGCGACGTCCAGCAGATCTTCCCGGACAATCACAAAGGTCAGACCCGCCGGACCGATATTTTTTTGCGCGCCACCATAAATGACCGCATAGTCCGACACATCGATTTCGCGCGACAGGATGTGCGAGGACATGTCCGCCACCAGCGGCACATCACCGGTATCCGGCACCCAGTGATACTCGACACCGCCGATGGTTTCGTTCGTGCAGATATGCACGTAAGCAGCACCGTGGTGAGACTTCCAGTCCGACTGCGGCGGCACATAGCTGAACTGCCGGTCTTCGGCTGATGCGAGCACCTCGACCTGACCGTATTTGCGGGCTTCACTAATCGATTTTTTCGACCACTCACCGGTATTCACATAGGCAGCGCGTGGATTCTTTCCCAGCAGGTTCATGGGGATGATGGCGTTCATCGCCATGGCACCGCCTTGCAGAAACAAGACCTTGTAGTGATCCGGTATGCCGAGCAAATGACGGAAATCTGCTTCGGCTTTTTGCGCAATACCGGTGAATTCAGGACCGCGATGGCTCATTTCCATGACCGACATACCGCTGCCGTGCCAGTCCAGCATCTCGCTGGCTGCACGGCGCAACACAGCCTCGGGCAATACGGCCGGACCGGCACTGAAATTGATGACTCGCATAGGGATCGGATCCACAGAAACGGCCGAAAGACCGGATTTAGCAACGACAAAGCGGCTCTGGCAAGACGAGCGGTCGCTGCCGTTAAGACATGCGTGATTATATTTCATGCCTCACAAGACCAGACACCACCGAAGTATTCTTCGTCGGCTAAGCGGCTTCGGATACAATTCCGGGCGACAACACCGCCATCCGAGCGGTAAATAATCATAAAAACGAGGGGGAAACATGAGCGACGACGTCCGCGCATTCGAGGAAGCAACATACCGGAAAGTCGGCTGGCGGCTGATACCATTGCTGCTCATCTGCTACGTCATCGCGTATCTGGATCGGGTCAATGTCGGATTCGCCAAGCTGCAGATGCTCAATGATCTCGGCTTTTCGGACATGGTGTATGCGGTAGGCGCCGGCATCTTCTTCATCGGCTATTTCTTCTTTGAAGTGCCGAGCAATATCATTCTTCACAAAGTCGGTGCCCGGGTCTGGATAGGTCGGATCATGATCACCTGGGGCATCTTGTCGGCGGGGATGATGTTTGTCACCACACCGACGAGTTTCTATGTGATGCGTTTCCTGCTCGGCATTGCCGAGGCCGGCTTTTTCCCAGGCATCATTCTCTATCTCACCTACTGGTATCCGTCGCAGCGCCGCGGACACATCACGTCCCTGTTCATGACCGGCATTCCGCTGTCCGGTGTGATTGGCGGACCGCTGTCCGGCGGGATCATGAAATTGTTTGACGGCCACAATGGCTGGTCCGGCTGGCAGTGGATGTTCCTGCTCGAGGGCCTGCCGGCAATATTGCTCGGTGTCGTGGTGTTTTTTTTCCTCGATGACCGTATCTCGCGCGCCAAATGGCTGACCGAGGAAGAGCGCGCGCTGCTGGAAAAAAATATCGCCGCCGAAGCTTCGGAGAAAGAAGAAGAATCCATCTTTAAAGTACTGTCCAGCGGACGCGTATGGCTGATGGCGACTATTTATTTCGGTTTTGTGATGGGTATTTACGGCGTAAGTTTCTGGCTGCCCACCATCATCAAGGCCATGGGCGTCGCTGATCCTCTGCAGGTGGGCATGATGTCAGCTATCCCTTATGGATTCGCTGTCGTGGTCATGATACTCGTCGGCCGCAGCGCCGATCGTCACCGCGAGCGTCGCTGGCACGTTGCGATACCAGCGATTCTGGGCGCGGTGGGTTTAATGCTCTCCGTTACCTGGGCTAACAATACGGTGATGGCGATGGCGGCGCTTACACTGGCAACCTCCGGTATTTTGTGCACCCTGCCTTTGTTCTGGAGCCTGCCCACCGCTTTTCTGGCCGGCACCGGTGCAGCTGCGGGCATTGCGATGATCAATTCGCTGGGCAACCTGTCCGGCTTCATCAGTCCTTATGCCGTGGCCTGGCTCAAAGAGCTGACCTCGTCGACAGACGCTGGTATGTATTTACTCTCCGGGGTACTGATCCTCAGTGCCGTGCTGACCCTGATGGTACCGGCGCGTATGGTGAACAAATAAATAAACGGATAGAGAGTCCTCAGATGCGTTGCTCTGTTTCATTGTTGCTGACCGGACTGCTGTCGCTGACGTCGATAACAGCAGCCACGGCGGCTGACACACCAAGCGACTCCAGCACCGAAAATGCAGCGCTGCGCTGTTCGGCGATATCGCTGATGCATTCGACCCTGACCACACCCTCGCCGCGATTTGGCGAGGTGATGGGCGAGATTGCCGGTTTGTATGCGCAGATTTATGTCGTTCATACGGAAGCGCGGACGAAGACCAAACTGAATCCGGCTGAGCTACGTAAACGCCGCGATGCGGTTCTCGCCGAAATCAGCAAGGGCTGGCCCAAAAACAAAACGGCCGTCATTCGCGATGCGGCGATTTGTAATCTCTGGCGGATCGAGTTGTTCAGCAAGCTTCCCGAGAAACCCAGCGAAAAAGAATTTCAGTCAGCGCTCGCCGCGCTGGGTCCACCACCGGCCACGGTGAGCAAGCCGGAAATTGACAAATGGAATGGGCTCACGCCCGAAGCGGTCGGTATGTGGGCGAAGATTCAGACGCAGACCTTGCAGAAAAAATAAAAAGCACTGCACTCGGGTCTGCGTCAGTCAGACCCATGAAGAGTCTAAGGAAAGAGGCTCTGGAGGCAAGACCACGAAAGTCCGCCGTTCAGGCACCCCGCTCGATCGCCTCCAGCGATCCTGCCTCTTCGCGCAGCGCGAACTTCTGAATTTTTCCGGTCGATGTTTTGGGTAATTCTCTGAACACGACTTTTTTCGGTACCTTGAATCCCGCCAGCCGGGATTTGCAGTGCGCGATAATGTCTTCAGCACTGAGTACCTTCTCCGGACGCAGTTCAACGAACGCACAAGGCACCTCACCCCACTTGGGATCGGGTGCGGCGACCACCGCCACCGCCACCACTGCGGGATGCTGATAAATCGCATCCTCGACTTCGATACTGGAGATGTTCTCTCCTCCTGAAATGATGATGTCCTTGCTGCGATCCCGAATACGCACATAACCATCGGGCGACATCACCGCCAGATCGCCGGTGTGGAACCACCCGCCTTCGAATGCCTTCTCGGTGGCGGATTCGTTTTTCAGATATCCCTTCATGCAGATGTTCCCGCGAAACATGATCTCGCCCATGGTTTCGCCATCAGCAGGTACCGGCTGCAGTGTTTCGGGATCAAGAACCGCAACGGCTGCCTGCAAGTGATAGCGCACGCCCTGACGCGCATTTTTCTGCGCCTGTCCGCCGGCATCCAGTGATCCCCAGTCTTCCTGCTTCGCGCAGACCGTCGCCGGACCGTAGACCTCGGTAAGCCCATAGACATGCGTGAGATCGAAACCCATCGCAGCCATTTGCTCGATCATGGCGGCAGACGGCGGCGCTGCCGCGACCATGGTCGATACACGATGCTTGATATCGCGCCGCCATGCTTCCGGTGCCGAAACCAACGCACTCTGCACAATAGGCGCACCGCAATAATGTGTGACCCGCTCTTTTGCAATCAGCGCCAGCACCTGCTGCGCATCGAACTTGCGCAAGCAAACATTGACGCCTGCGCGCGCAGCCAGCGTCCAGGGAAAGCACCAGCCATTGCAGTGAAACATTGGCAAGGTCCACAAGTACACCGCATGCTTGGGCATATCCCATTCGAGGATATTGGAAATCGCATTGATCGCGGCACCCCGGTGATGGTAGACCACACCCTTGGGATCGCCAGTGGTACCTGAGGTGTAATTGAGTGCGATCGCATCCCACTCGTCCGCAGGTACCTGCCACACAAATGCGGGATCACCGTCGGCAATCAGTGCTTCATACGCCAGCCATTCATCAGGTATCGGTGGTGTGTCTGCCTGCCGGTCTTGTACGCCGACGATCATCAGCTCGGGCATGGCAGTTTTCAGCTGACGCGCCAGCGTCAGATATTCGGTGTCGATGATCAGCAGCTTCGCCTCGCCATGCTTCAGCATAAAATGCAGCGTCGCGTAATCAAGGCGGGTATTGAGCGTGTTCAGAACAGCACCGGACATCGGTACGCCGAAATGCGCTTCGACCATCTCAGGCGTGTTCGGCAGCATCACTGCAACAGTGTCATTTTTACCGATGCCCAGACGCGACAGCGCACTGGCCAGTCGGCGGCAACGCTGTTCGGTGTCGCGCCAGTTACGCCGCACGTCACCATAAACCACCGCCAGCCGGTCGCCATAGACCTGTGCAGTGCGTCCGATGAAATCCAGCGGGGTCAGCGCCGCGAAGTTGACATCGCGACGCTCCAGACCTTTATCGAAATCCGTCATGTTGATTTGCTTCCCGAGATAGTCATCGGCTTATTTTAATAGAGCCGCCCGACAGGCAAGGGATGGATTTCGCAATCTTTACTGTTTGATCTGATTGATCAATTAATCAGAGTTTTTCAGACAGACGAATCAGCCCTGCCCCAGTGCCTTGAGCAAATTGGCCTGCACGATCTCGATCCAGTAACCATCCGGATCCTTGATGAAAGCCACGTCGCGCATCTTGCCCTGCTCGGGACGCTTGACGTAGACCACCTTGTTCTCATCAAACCAGCTCACTGCAGCAGCCAGATCCGGCACCGAGAAACAGATATGGCCAAAGCCCTGCGGCTGCGCATTGCCATCGTGGTATTTGAAGTCCGCATCGCTCTCAGTGCCCCAGTTATGGGTCAGCTCAAGAATGCCGCGCTGACTGAATGTCCAGGCCGTACGCTCACCGGCATCTTCCGGAATATCAGACGCATCATCCACGCGTGCCAGAAAATACAGGCTGAATTTCATCTCGGGGAAATCCAGTTTGCGCAGCACACGCATACCCATGATGCGCGAATAAAAATCCAGTGACACTGCAGGATCTTTTACACGAAGCATCGAGTGATTCAGAACGAAACCACGCGACGCAGCGGGCAGACTGGTTGCAACGCCGGGATAGGATTCAGTAGAAAACGCCATGACAAATTCCTTTCAATAGAAGCAGCCGAAAAGTATAACCGATCAGATTTTTGTGCAAATTTTATAACTTTCTCGCACGATTACGGCCCAGATGAGTTCATCGGTGGTTTAGAACTGTGGTGTTAGTATGCTGCGTACTTGTTAGTTATATTTTCTGGAGCAGCGCATGAAACGAATTTTTATTTTTATATTTGTCCTGATAACAGCGTTTCATGCGGCCGCTGACGAAGTGGGCAACACCACCTTCGTCACAGAGCCTAAAGCCGAGCCGCTGTTTACCTCCAAAGGCGGCACTCGCTACTGGACCTGTAACGGATTCGTAAATGCAAAGCTGATAAAAATTGTTTTCACGGAGATGACGACGCTTGCCAAGGCTGAAAAAATAGCGCTCCCTACAGAATCCCTGTGCCTGTACAGCATTGGCAGCCTCTCTCTCGGCGGGCAAGCGATTCCAATCTTTCAGATGGATTACTACGTGAATCAGGCCAGTATGGAGCAGTGCCTTTACAAAGACAGCTGTATGGATTTTCGTGCAATGACTTTCAAAATTTCCGAGGGCAAACTGCATCGACAGTACATGCTGACCAGCGCACAGAAAAAACTGACGCGCATGGCTTGTGTCGATATGACCGGCAAAGTAGCGGCGGCGACGGGCGGGTGTCCTTGAGTCACTCGCGTTTCAGAGCCAGGTTCAACACACAACCTGTGAATGACTCCACCGCCAGTATCAGTACAGCGAGAGCAAACCAGGCCTGCTGTGTTTGCATCGCGGTAAACTCAAATTTACTGTGAAACGGTGAAGCTCACGCGCTATCGGACACCTGCATCCACACCGGAATATCTCGCTGTCCGTGCAGCACGCGCCAAACACTAATGTGGTCTGCTTGTTCGACGTAGAACACGATGTACGGATAGCGCGTAAGCGGCCAGGCACGGAGTCCCGGGATATTAAGTTCATGGGCGTATCGCGGAGAGCCCGAGGCCGGGTGGCGGCCAACGTGCGCGTAGGCCTTCTCCAGCTTATCAACGAAATTCTCTGCAGCCTTCCCCGCATCCTCACCGAGGTAGTAGGCTAGAGCCTCATCAATATCCCGTTTGGCCTGCTCGCGCGGAATGACTACCTTGGCTTTCAACCTCGAGCGCCGGCTTTGGTGCCCTTTCGCACCCGATCACGCAGTACATCGAAGTAGCTGGCGTCGGCCGGCGCTGTCGGAGCAGAAGTGGCCCCCGCCATCAGCAGGTTACGCAGTTCTAGCCGCTCCTGGTCCTTGCGGATCAATTCGCGCACATACTCACTACTAGTACCGAAGCCGCGCTGGCTGACTTGTTCATCCACGAAGGATTTCAGGGTATCAGGGAGGGATATGTTCATTGTGCTCATGACGTGAGCGTAGATTCTTTGGCAAAATTTGGCAAGAGTTATATTCCGCTTACACAAAAAGAAACCTTCCCAACATGGCCAATAGAAGCAACTCCCAGCGTCAATGTGACTGGGCTTGCGTTCACCGCATCGACGACGGCATCGTCTTGCGCTGTGAAGTTGTACCTGCCAATCACACGATGCTGTTTTAGCACAGAGGCACAAATAGCCCGCCAAAAACTTGATGTAACTATTTTATTTTTTTGGTGCTGATGAGAGGAATCGAACCTCCGACCTACTGATTACGAATCAGTTGCTCTACCAACTGAGCTACATCAGCGACGGCCAATATTCTAACAAACAACTCGCCATCCAAACCTGCGCCAACGACAAGCGATCCTTATGCTGCGTGATATTCCGTCACCCGCGTCACTTCATTTCGCGAACCTATGAACACAGCAACACGCTGATGCAACGTGTGCGGCTGAATATCCAAGATGCGCGTTTTACCATCGGTTGCCGCCCCACCCGCCTGCTCGATGATGAATGCCATCGGATTGGCTTCATACATAAGGCGCAGCTTGCCGGGCTTGTCAGGCTCGCGTGCATCAGCCGGATACATGAAGATGCCACCTCGGCTCAGAATGCGATGTACATCAGCGACCATGGACGCAATCCAGCGCATATTGAAGTTTTTGCCGCGCGGTCCGGTGCTTCCTGCCTCAAGTTCTTTAACATAGCGGGTGACCGGCGGATACCAGTGCCGCGCATTGGATGCATTGATCGAATACTCTGCGGTATCTGCAGGAATCTGAATGGCGCGCTGGGTCATGACCCAGGAACCCATCTCGCGATCGAGCGTGAAGCAATTGACGCCATTGCCTGTGGTGAGCACGAGCATCGTCTGTGGACCGTAGACTGCATAACCAGCAGCGACTTGTCGGGTGCCTGGCTGCAGAAAATCTTTTTCTGTCGGTGTTGCCATGCCCTCGGGCGCCTTGAGCACAGAAAAAATCGTACCGATCGATACGTTCACATCGATATTGGACGAGCCATCGAGCGGGTCGAAGAGCAGCATGTATTCACCCATCGGATAGCGGTTCGGAATCGGATGAATCGTTTCCATTTCTTCCGATGCCATCGCGGCCAGGTGACCGCCCCACTCGTTTGCCTGCAACAAAATCTCATTGGAGATGATGTCGAGTTTTTTCTGAATTTCTCCCTGCACGTTTTCGGTATCGGCCGCACCCAGCACGTCACCCAGTGCGCCCTTACCCACCGCATGACTGATAGTTTTGCAGGCACGAGCGACGACTTCGATCAGCAAACGCAGCTCGGCGGGAATGGAATTATTGAGGCGTTGCTCTTCAATCAGATGTTGGGTCAGGCTGACGCGTTTCATCAAGGTACTCGCTGGCAGTTGAGGATTAATTGGCGAGTGCCTTGCCGATGATTTCGGCAACGTCATTCGACAGTTTTTTAGTGGATGCGACTTTTTCGAGTGCTTCGCGCATGGATTTTTGCAGCGCCGGGGTGAATTTTCGCCAGCGGTCCAGTGTCCGCGCAAGGCGTGCAGCGACCTGGGGGTTAATCGCATCCAGCGCAATCACCTGCTCTGCCCAGAATGCGTGGCCGCTACCATCGGCTGCGTGAAATTGTGCAGGATTGCTGCTGCAAAACGCAAACAAAAGACTACGGGCGCGATTCGGATTTTTCAGTGTGAAGGCCGGATGCTTCATCAGCTGACGAACGGCTTTCACGTCAGTCGCCGGCGATGAAGCCTGCAGGCTGAACCATTTGTCGATGACGAGTGCCTCTTCTTCGAAATCTTCATAAAAAGCTTCAAGGGCTGCCTCGATACCGGGTGCGTGATGATGAACGATCGCGGTCAGCGCCGCGATGCGATCGGTCATGTTAGCGGCATGATCCAGCTGGTCTTGCATGAGCTTGTGCGACTGAGACTCATCCAGTTCGGCCAGGTAGCCCAGCGCATTGTTACGCAACGCTCGACGGCCGGCATGTAAAGGATCGGGACTGTAGGCACCGGGCGTGTGGTTGGCGCGGTAAAGATCGATCAGATCACTGCGCAGTGCCCGTGCCAGATGATGGCGCAGTGCACGGCGCGCGCGGTGAATGGCTTGCGGGTCAATCACATCAACCTGCTCGGCGAGCATGCCTTCGGAAGGTAATGTCAGCACCAGATCGCGGAAGGCAGGATCCAGTGACGAATCACGCAGGAGCTTGCGCAAGGCATCTGCCAGCAGTTTGTCCTGTGCGGTCGCGTTGTAGCGCAGATCGTCGGAAATCGCCGTGCTTGCGAGTGACAGCAGCCGACGAGTGGCGAGTCGCTGCCCTGCTTCCCAGCGGTTGAAGGGATCGCTGTCATGCGCGAGCAGAAAGGCCAGCTCGTCATCCGTGTAGTCATAGTCGAGCACCACGGGCGCAGAGAAGTTACGCAACAAAGACGGCACAGGTGGATGATCGATACCGGAGAACGTGAATTGCTGGGTGGCCTCAGTCAGTTCCAGCACCATCGTGGTGGGCGCGGAATGTACCTCGATTTCGTCCGGGCCGGCGATACTCTGGAACTGCAAAGGCAAATCCTGCCCTTGCGCGTCGAGCAAACCGACAGCAACCGGAATGTGCATCGGCAGCTTGTGGTCTTGTCCGGGCGTGGCCGGACAGCTTTGCGTCATCGTCAGTGTGTAGGTTTGTGCAGCGGCGTCGTAATGTGATGTCACTTTGACGCGCGGCGTGCCAGCCTGACTGTACCAACGCTCGAACTGGCTGAGATCGCGTTCGTTCGCATCGCTCATGGCAGCACGGAAGTCATCGCAGGTGACCGCCTGTCCGTCATGGCGGCTGAAATAGAGATCCATGCCGCGGCGGAATCCTTCGCGCCCCAGCAGGGTCTGCATCATCCGAACGACTTCGGCGCCTTTTTCGTAGATGGTGAGTGTGTAGAAATTATTGATCTCGACATAGGAATCAGGGCGCACCGGATGCGACATCGGACCGGCATCTTCGGGAAACTGCGCGGCACGCAGTACACGCACGTCTTCAATACGCTTGACCGCGCGGCCGCTGGCACTGCCCATCATGTCAGCTGAAAATTCCTGGTCGCGGAAAACGGTCAGTCCCTCTTTGAGTGACAACTGAAACCAGTCGCGGCAGGTCACGCGATTGCCAGTCCAGTTATGAAAATATTCGTGAGCGACCACGGACTCGATGTTGTTGTAATCGGCATCGGTCGCAATGCGCGGGTTGGCGAGTACGTACTTGGTGTTGAAAATATTCAAGCCCTTGTTTTCCATCGCGCCCATGTTGAAATCACTGACCGCAACGATCATGAAGCGATCGAGATCCAGCTCAAGCCCGAACCGCTCCTCGTCCCAGCGTATGCTTTTGACCAGCGATTCCATCGCATGCGAGGTCTTGTCCAGATTGCCTTCTTCCACCCAGACCTGCAGCAGCACTTCCCTGCCCGACTGCAAGCGCAGGGTTTGCTCTTCACATACCAGCTGGCCGGCGACCAGTGCAAACAGGTACGAAGGTTTGCGAAACGGGTCTTCCCAGAGTGCGTAATGGCGTCCGTCACCGATATCGCCCTGCTCGATCAGGTTACCGTTCGATAGCAGCACCGGATACCGGGCTTTGTCACCACGCAGCATGACGCGGTATTTCGCCATCACATCGGGCCGGTCTGGAAAGTAGGTAATTTTACGGAAGCCTTCCGCTTCGCACTGGGTAAAAAAATTCCCGTTGGAGACGTACAAACCCATCAATGAGGTGTTGCGATCCGGATGAATCAGGGTTTCGATTTCCAGGGTCACTTCATCAGGCGCGTTATCGATAACCAGTTTGTGGCCTGACAGGCGGTAATCACGCTTACCGAGTTTGCGGCCATTCATCCGCAGCGCAATCAGGTTCAAATCTTCGCCATGCAGCACCAGTTCGCGGGATGGACTCCCGGGATTGCGCCGCAACACCGAGCGGGCAGCAACCCGCGTGGCTTTCGGATCCAGATCAAAACCGATGTCGATCGTATCAACCCGAAATGCCGGGGGGGAATAGTCCTGTCGGTGTATCGTGGCAGCAGTATCAGTGCGCATAAGAGATTGAAAGCAGCGAGTGGGTCGTAAAGCTGCATTTTACCAAGCACACGGCCTCGGGAAGGGCCCAACTGGCGCATGCAACCAAAGGAAATCTGTGAGAATCTAGGC
>JACCDX011074440.1_pt1 | contig 26807 bp, 25 predicted proteins | sample 7449681 | NCBI WGS metagenome assembly JACCDX01 (sample SAMN15323450, study PRJNA562643) | freshwater metagenome | isolation source: river surface water | place: USA:Blue River Watershed | collected 2017-08-18
AAGTTTGTTAATAATTTCAGTTTTTTCAAGGATTTCAGTTTTTTCTATTCTTTTTTTATTAAGTTTGTAATAGTATTTTATTAATAAATCTCGAGTTATTTTTTCTTCTTTTAATAAAACTATTTTATATTCGATATTTAAAGATTTTAAAAATGGTTCGATTAAATCTATTATATCTTTTTTATAAAATTCAGTACCAGCATTAAGTTTAAAATTTAAATGGTTGAAGTTTTGTTTTATTATTTTTTCGGTATCGATATTATAAGTTTTGAATAGTTTTATAAATTTACCTCTGTTAATTTCACTAGTTGAATAAACAAAATCACGTAATAAAGGATTAATGGTTTTACCTATTTTTACACAATTGTATTTTTCATAAGATTCATGTGAACGGATGTACAAGTAAAACATTTTTTAAGGTGTGTAGTTTCTTTAATTCCCATACAAAAATTCACTTTTAAAAAAATTGATTTTTTGTATGAGAATTAAAAAGAGGGGGGGAAAGAAAGGAAAAAAATGGCATATAATTCTTATGAAATCCCGAAAAACGTTTTAATTTACCTTCTTGAAGAATGTAGAAAAGGTAATAAAAATTGTATTAAATTCTGTTGTAGAACTTTGCAAGATTTTGGAGTTGAAGAAGGATTTAAAATTTTGATTTATGAACAAGCTTGTATTTATGATGTTGATGTTAAACCTTGGAAATATTGTTTAATAAATGCTTGCTATCATAATAAAACGGAACTTGCTAAATCTTTAATTAGTCAAGGGTATAAAAATCACGGAGTTAACTTTTTAAAAATTTGTGAAAATAGAAATTTAGAATTGTTCAATATCTTTAACCTGAAAGAAGATATAAATTTAATGGAACTATGCAAACTTTTATATCCAGATTTTTATTTAAAAGTTATCGAAAACTTAAATGCTGAATATAAAGAATGTGAAAAAAAATGAGGAATAAATGAGGAATAAAAAAAAATAAAAAAATGAGGAATAAAAAAAAATAAAAAACCTTTCTTTTTTTTATTATATTATGTGTTCTGCTAGGTACTCCATATGTTTAGCATAATCTGTATATGCGTACATAATAGCGTAATCATTAAATGATATGTAATTAAATTTATAATTGTCATTTTCTTTATAAATTACTATTAACTTGTTTGCTTTGCAATTATAAACTATATATTTGTTATCGTAAAGTTTGAAAATATAGCTATCAATAAGATAGTACCAGTTATATAAAGGTTTGTATACAACAAATCCGAGATGAGTAGTTTTATTAACTATGTTGGTTAATGAACTTGTATTAATTAAAAATGATTTTACTGATCCCACGTTAAACCTTTGTGAAAGGTAGTAATTGTCAACTTTTGGTAAATTGTCTGAAATGTCTTTTGGTAAATCCATTGGTATGTTATATGTATAATATAATTCATTTTTTTTAAAAGTATCATTTACTTTTTTTCTCGCTCTTTTTTTCTTTTAGTCGGATGTTGGTATATCTCTCATATTCCATTTAAATATATTATCTAAAAATGGTTTTTTTAAAATATTTTTAGTTTCTTCTTTTTGTTTCTCAAAAATATCAGCTTTTGCATATTCATCTAATCCGTTGTTTATATTATTTCTATCTTCTTTAGGTTTTCTAGCTCCTGTAATTTCTTCAGTTTCTTCATTTAATGCAGTTCCTCTAACCCTTTCAGGAAATAAAGTGTTATTTACTCTTCCTAAATTTGACCACCATGTATTTATAGATTCTGTAACTATGTTGTAGTTTTTAGTTGGAGTTGATCCATAAATAACAAGATGCATAAAATTAGTTATGTCTTCTGATGTAATTGGTGTATTTGGATTAAATCCGTGTTTACTTTCTTGAGCAAAATGATTTAGTAAATTTGAAATTAAAAATCTAAAAGTTATACAGTCGTAACAATTACAAAACCCGTGGTCATCAAAAGTAAAAGTTTTATTTTCTTCACCAGGTAAATTAAATTTATATACTGATCTAAAATAATTATGAGTAAAACATAAATCTTCATATATTTTAAAATAAGATTTATTATTAATAAATTTACTATTATTTTCTTTTTTTACTATAAGTCTTGTTTCAGTTGAAGTTACACCTGGAAAAGGTTGTATTCTTATTTCACCAACAGGAAACGGGCATTCTAAAATTTTATCTTCAGTTTTATCTAGGTTTTCATATGGTAATCTAAATTTATGCATAGAAATATCTGAATTTAAAATTTCATTCCAACCAAATTGTAATTTATGATCAATTACTATTGTTTCTTCTTTAGGTGCATTTAAACGGATGTCAGAAACAAAAATAGAGTAATAACCAGATAATTCATTATTTAACACATCTTTTAAGTAATTTGCAATATGATCAGTCATGTAACCATATAAGATTTTATCAGGGTCATCGTTTTGCCATCTTTGAGATGTTGGATTACTTGTACTTGAAAATAATTTAAAATTTGTAGTATTTCCTTTTGAATAATTAAAAGGTGCTGTATCAAATTCTTGAGGATCAATATAAACAAACATTATTTCAGGAAACATTTTATGAAGTAAAACACTATGGTCACCAGGTGCAGAACCTGCATAAATTAAAACTTTTGGTAGGTTTTTAGTTTCTGGATCACTTTGAACCATTGTTAAAAGTTCAATTTCTGTAAGGAAAAGTTTTAATTGACCCCAATGACAAGCTTTTTTAAGTTCATTAGTTCTTTGTCGATATGATAAAAGAGGATTTAATAAAGGGTTAGAATTTGGGTTTAATATTCTAAACTCGGGAATGTAAATTTTTTGTATTAAAGGATTTTGTATAATTCTTGTAGCAGGTAATGAAATATTTTCTGGTATAAATTTCATATGATGAGAAAATAAAACATTATTATGGTTAGTAAATAAATAATGAGTTTCACCAAATAAATTATAATGTAAACTTGGGTTTTGTGTAGAATTTAAAAATAAATTATTGCCTTGTATAACATTATTAGGATTAAAAGGGTTAGATTTAGGTTTTTGTTTTCTTGGATTATAAGAAAATGTTTGTTTAAATTCAGTTTGAAAATATTCTTTAAGATTATCTATATGTACAGTAAATATTTTTTTCTTGTTTTCATCATCGTTTTCATTTGATTTTAATGAATAAGGAATATCATAATTTAATATTAAATTTTTAAATTTAGGATTATTTAAAAAATTATTAAAAATTTGATTAAGAGACCCATTAAAATTTTTTGTAAAATTTGATGAACCAGTTATAGTAATTTCCTTTTTAGAAGTTTTATAATTGTATAAAGTTGTTAGTAAACATAGAGGAATTAAAATTGATGTTGTTATAATTAAAAGTAAATTAAATTCTTTTGGAAGATGTAATAAAGAAGCAAGAACTAAAATAATAAGAATTATTAAAATAGCATATATAAGGGGTTTAAAGTTCATGATAAAAGAAATATATTATTAAAAATAAAAGAAGAAAATATAAAGGGATGTAAAGAAAAATTAAGAATTGTTTAAATAAAATACTAGTGATAGTATTAATAAAAGTAATGTATACTGTTTAATAATTTCTAATTTATTAATGTATGCAAGGATAAGAAAAATGTAATTAATAAATAAGAATAATGTAAATGTTGATTTTAAATATGGATTCATTATAATTATTCTTTTGTTTTTATTTTCAATTTTTTTAGCAAGTGCTCCTTTCACTTTCTATTTTTAATTTTTTATTTTATCTCTTTTTTCTTTTATCCTTCTCTCTTTTTTTTCTTCTTTTATATTCATTTTACTTCTCTATCTTTCTCTCTTTTTATTTTTAATTTTATCTCTCTTTAATCTTCTTTTCTTTTTTACTTTAACATTTCTTCCCATTCAGGATAAATAATCTCTTCAACTGTTAATTTTTCTTGTGTTTCTCGTTGTGGTTTATTTGCGTCAGATAAACTTTTTATTATGTATTTGTCCATATTTTTAGGTCCGTTAGGTTTGCAGTAATTTTTATTTTCATTTAGTTGAATTTTAAAATTGTTTTTAGTTAACTCTATAAGGTTTTTACCTGTTGTTGATGTTTGGGAAATTATTTTTGTTATGTAATCTTTTAATGAATCTCTTGTAACTTCAAGGTTTATAAGTTTCATATAGTCGCTTATTATTTGTTGCATTAAACAACAATCATAACAATTACAAAACCCATCAGTTAATAAATTGTATTCGTATTTCTCAGGAATGTAATATTTGTATTGTGAACGGTTTATATTATGTTTAAAAAGTGTACGTTCATATTGTTCGTCTGAATATTCTGAGATTGTGTTTATGTCTTCTTTGTATAAAATAAATCTTGTTTCGGTTGATGAAACACCTGGAAAAGGTTGTATAAAAATTGTACCTTTTGGATATTTTGAAATTCCTTTTGGTATAAGTTCACCATAAGGTAAACGAAATTTTACCATAGAAATATTTGGTTCAAGTATTTTTATCCAGTTAAATTGACGTATTTGATCTTGTTGTACATCAATTTCATCAGGGTTATTAAGTCGGATATCTGATGTAAATAAAATTGTTGAATTATGAAATTTATTTTTTAGATATTCAGCAAGTTTATTAGTAAAAAATCCTTGACCGTCAATACCTGAAATTATTTTAAAATTTGAAACTGATTTTGAATAAGTTATAACTGTATGATTAAATGGGGCAGGATCAACAAGAATAAAAGTAATATCTGGAAACATTTTATGAAGTAAAACACTATGATCACCAGGAGCAGCACCTGCATAAATAAAAACTTTTTTATTTGATCCAAATTTTTGACATGATAAAGTTAAAAAATGGATTTCTGTAAGGAAAAGTTTTAATTGTCCCCAGTGAATACATTTTTTAAATTCGTTATTGGTTTTGCGATATTTCCAAATATCAGGTAAATCTTCAAGGGTAAGAATATGATATATAGGAAGTTCAGGTAAGTTTTTTAAAGGGTTTAAGGTAAGGGAGTATTTTGAATAATGTGAAATTTCTGGGAAAGTACGATAATAAAAATATTCGCGTGCTTCCCCTATGAGATCAAAAAATTTATTATATTCTTGAGAAGTTAAATGCGTTCTAAATGGTATACGTGATTCAGATGATATTAAAGGTAAGTTAATTTTTATTTGTGATTTTATTAATTGATCTTTTTTATATGGTAAAAAATTTGAAGGCCCAGAACCAAAAATTAAAGGGGTATTTGGTTTTATTGGTAACGATAATAAAATTAATGTTAGTATGGTTATTAATCCTGTTGAAATTAAACAAAATAAAGTTTTGTTTTCTAAAATAAAAAATACAATACAAATAATTAATGATATAATAAGCCCCAAAATAATTTTTATCATTTAGTGAAAAGTGTGTATATAATGTAAAGTAAAAAAGAGAGAGAGAGAATGAAAAAGGAGATTGCAGGGGAGAGAATGAAAAAGGAGATTGCAGGGGAGAGAATGAAAAAGTGTAGTTAAATTAAAATAATAAAAAATGAAAAATTATATACATATAAAAAAGTTATGTTGTTACTTGGAATTCATACAGTTAAAACTAATAATTTAGCTGATGATGTTGTTAATGATATGGAAAAATTTAAATTAAATTGTAGTCAAATTTTTACAATTAATCCGAGAAGTTATGCAAGTAAATCAAAAATTGATTATGATGAATTTAGAAAAAAAACAGAACAATATTTTATTAGTGTTCATTCTTCTTATCCTATGATAAGTATGTTTAAAGAGTTTAATGAAAAAGGAATAAATGAGCATATTTATACATGCGAACAAGTTGGAGCAGAATTTTTAATAATACATTTGTTAAATATAAAAGAAAAAGATGTTATTAAAAATTGTATTAAAAGAATGTTAAGTAAAATTAAAAAATGTAAATTGTTAATAGAAATGACAGCAACAAAAAAGAACACTTGGGTATTTCCTGATAAATTAAATGAGTTAACTGAATATTTAGATTTGAATGAACAAGAAAAAAATAATTTTGGTTGGTGTATAGATACTTCACACCTTCACGGGGCAGGATATGATTTATCAACAGGTGACTTAATGAAAAAATGGTTTAATGATTTTAAATATAAAGAATTGATTAGAATGATCCATTTAAATGGAAGTTCAACAAATTTAGGATCTTCTAAAGATATACATGAAATACCTTTAAGTGATGAAGATGTAATAAACAAAGGAACAGGAAATAATAATTATGTATATGAAGTTATTAAATTTGCAAAAAAGAAAAAGGACCTTAGAATTATTATAGAATATAATAGAGGGACCCAAGAAAATTTAATAAAATGTATAAAAAAAATTAAAAAGATATATAAAGAACAGTAAATGAGTTGTGACGAAATTGATATTGACAGTACTAATATTATGATAGACATTTATAATTTTTTGACAAATATGAAAAAATCATATGATCAAGATATTTTAGAATTAAAAACGGCAATTAGTGATATTTATGAATTATTGAATAATACAAATGAAAGGTTAAATAGTATTACATTAGATTTAACAGAAAATTATAGAAACTTTAACCAATTACCTCAAACTAATGAATTATTATCAAATAAAATATTAAAGGTTCAAAGTAATTTAATAGAGATAGTTAAAAAAAATACAGAAAGCATAAATGAAAGTATTAACGAATTAAAGAATAAAAAAAATAAAGATATTGAACTTATTAAAGATGCAGTTTTAAATATTGTTAATGATGATATAACACATAAATTTAATAATATGCAAAAACATATAAATATAGAACTTGCAAAAAAATACAAATCTGAACTTATTTTAACCCCCAGAAATAAAGACAGTTTATAAGGGAGAGGGAAGAGTTGGTTTTAAAGCTTTTTTTACCCTTACTTTTTTACCCTTACTTTTTTACCCTTACTTTTTTACCCTTACTTTTATCCCCTTCCTCACTCACTTCTTTTTTTTATCTCCTTACCCCTCTTCTCCCTTTTTACCCCTTTTTAGGGGCATAAAAAAAATTGAATTTTTTTATATATGGTATAATTCAGCAATTAAAAAAAATGTCAATCATTGTTCAATTTGAAAATGGAAGCGTTGAAGTTAATACAAATTTGATTAAGTATTTCAAAACATTGAAGTCTTGTTTAGAATCAACTGAAGAAGGTAATAATTTAATTCATTCAAAACTTCCAGGCATTAAAGCCGAAGATGAAATAAAGGTATTTAATATCATTCTTGACTATTATGTTATGATTGATGGAAAAGATATCCCTTTAACAAAAACTTACCCTAAAGGCGAAGTTGTGCCAGACAGGGAAATAGTTGTTTACAATTATTCAGATGAAGAAGTTGAATATATGAGAAAATTTAGTGGTTCAATGATGGCTATGATTATGGAAGCTGCTAACTTTTTAGACTGTGAAAAAATTAAACAGCTTGTTGCACACGTTGCAGTAGACTTTTATATAAAATCTGAAACGATTGAAGAATACCTGAAATGTTGGGAAATTGAAATTGATACTTGGGAAAATTTCCCAGAATCAGAAAAGGTAAAATATGAAAATATAAAAAGAATCATTGACGTAAAAATGGGCAGAACTTTGGCTTCAGAAACAAAAGCAGTTGATGGTAAGGATTTGCTTGATCTTAGCAACTATGAGATAAAGCTTTAAAAAAAAGATTTTCTTTTTTTTAAGGAAGAGGAAAAAAAAATAGCGAGGAGAGGAGAAAAAGTGATAAAATAAAAAAAAAGTAAAAAAATTATTTTTTTAATTCAGGATAATTTTCAATAATAAAATCTATTAGTTTTGGATTACCTGAATTTATTGTATTTGTTAGGATAGAACTTGAAATTTTCATTTCACTTTTAAAATTTTTTGTTAGATATTCAGCTATTTCAAAATTTCCGTAAACACATGCGTGATACAATTCATCACCTGATAAGTCTTGTATTAACATATAGAGATATTGAAATAATTGTAGATTTCCAGAAATACAAGTATTTATTAATAACGATTTTGAAAATTTAAAATTGTATTCCTCAATAAGAAATTTAACTAACATTATATTACCAGATTCACACGCGTACATTAATTCATTTCCTGTTATTTTTATATTTTTAGTAATAAAGTATTTAACAAGTTTTATATTACCAGAAACACAACTATAAATTAAATATATGTTATCTTTATCTAGTATGTCATTATTATTCTTTTCGTATAAGAATGTAGCAGTTAAAAACCAACCTTTAAAACATGCTGAGTATATATTTTTTTTTGTGAATAGTTTTATATTTTTTAATTGCGATAATAAAAGGAGTGTGTTATATTCTGGTTCTGTTTGTAATCCAGATAAATCATATTCAATAGGAATACGAAATAAATTAATTACTTCTATGTTGTTAGATTGTACTGCTTTATCAAATTCGTTTTGGATAAATGTTTTATTTAGTTTTTTAAATTCATAAAGTAAATTGTAAGTTTCATACCAATTATTTGAATAACAAAAATTTAAATTATCTTCAGTAACAACAGGAACTTTATTAAAGATTAAAAATTTAATAAGATTTATATTAGGTTCTTGAATTGAACTAAAAATTGTTTCTTCAAAAATTATAGAAAAGTCACAAATTAAATTTTCTGATAAATCAGGTATCAAATTGTTTTTAATAGAATTATTAAAATTTTGTTGAGCATATACAGAAATCATAAGGGGGTTTTATATGTGTAAATAAAAAATCAATTTTTAAATTTAGGGATAAAAAAAAGAGTGGGGGGATAAAAATAACGCGGGATATATAAAAATTTTATGTTAATATAATTGTTGAATTACCAATATTAACAATCTTTTTTAAATTGTTCTTAGGTGCGTAAATAATTGAATTATCTTCATCAAAGTCAGAAGTATCAATTTTTATTTCTTCTATTGATTCCGGTAATTTTAAATCATTAATAAGTATAGTATTAATTTCTATATATTTTATATAAGTTTTATTTAAGTTTTTAAAATTAAATTCTGTTCCACCATTAATTTTTATATATATTAATGATTCACAGTTTTTAAATTTTATATTTACAGTTTCTTCACAACATGAAAAGTCAAGTTTTAAATATTTTAAATTTATTAAATTAGTAAAATTTAATTCAGTTACTGTTTCATTTATTGAATCAATATCTAAATAAATAAGATCTTTAAAATTACTAAATTCAATTTTGTCATTCTCAAAATCTTGTACAAATTTTATATATTTATTATCTCCAAATGATTCAAGATTTTCTTTTTTAATCTTTTTAAATTTTTTAATTTCACTTATAATTAAATCCATTTTTGATGATATCCTTATTCATAATTTTCAATTTTTAAAAATTTAACATTTTGAAATTCTTACCTCATATAAATGTTAAACCATTATCCAAATAATCTAAATAAATCTTTTTTAAATTTTTTTTAGGTATCATTATTTTATTTATATTATCAGAGCAATCATCTTCATGACTGATAAAATGTATTTCTTCAATTGTATCAGGTAATATAAGACTATAAAAAAGTTCACTACGAATTTTTATAAATTTTATATTTGTTTTATTTATATTTTCAAAATTAAGATTTCTCCCTAAAAGTTCTATATATATTAGAGAATTACAATTATTAATATTTATATTAACAACATCTTTATCAGATGATTCGCAATCAATTTTAAGATATTTAAGATTTAATAAGTTATCAATATTTACGGTTCCAGTATCTTCATATAATGATAAATATAAATATTCTAAATCTTGATAATTACTAAGTTTAAGTATTTCTTCTTCCTGAAAAAATCTTATATATTTATTATCTTTTATATTATCAACAGAATTAACTTTTACAATTTGAGTTTTAATTGTTTTAATTTCATTGGCAATATTTTCCATTATTTGTATAATGTATATAAATTCAATTTTTCTAAAAAATATAAATTAAACAAAAGTAATTTTTGATGATGTCCTTATATCAGAATCACAATTATCAATTTTTAAACTGTTTATATTTTTAACTGGTAAAATTAATTCTTGAAATTCACTTTTAATAAATGTAAGAGTTTCAATTGAAGCTTCAAATTTTAAGGTATAAAATGAACAGTCTGTAAATTTTACATCTTGTAAATTTAAATTTTTAAAATTTGTAGTTCCACAAAAATTTTTTAATTGTAGTTTTTGTAATGTTAAATTGTTATTTAAAATAAGATTACTTTCACCTTCTTCAACTGTTAAATTAATATATAGTTCTTCAAGTTCTGGAAAATCTGAAATATTAATTTCATTTAATAATTCACATTTTACATTTAATGTAAGAATTTTTAAATTTGGTGAATTATTGATTAATACATTTATCGGGGTTGTACTTTTGTTAATAAAAGTAACTTCATCTTTTTCTAATTCAGTTGAATAAGTAACAGGATTGTTATTAATGCTTGACATTTGTTTTTTTGATTATAAATTAAAAATATAAAATTCAATTTTTAAAAATGATAAAATAGGAAAAAAGAGAAAATAGGGAAAAAAATAATGGTTAATTTTAGTTAAACCATTTAAATCCACAATTTATACAAGTGATTTCAATACTATTACCTTCATCTAAAGACCTGTTTTGAACTGAAATAATTGTTGTTTTACTTTCTTTACATTTTCTACAAGTGTACATAATGCTATATTTAACACTTGTTTCGATGTTCTTTGAATTTTCTATTAATTTATAAATTTCATCATATTTAGACATAAAAAGTTCTTGACTTGTTTTTTTTGGTAAAGTTGAAATATCAACTTTTTCTTCAACTATAGATTTTATAAGTTCTACATTATTTACATCATTGTTAATTTCTATGTTACTAGAAATTTTATAACATATTAAGTTATAAATGTCAGTATATTCTTTATTTGTCCAATCAATAAAAATATTTTCAGATTTACATTTTTCATTTGTATGTTTATAACATGCTTCTTCTATTTTTATAGCTAAAGATTGTATAAATGCTTTTTTTGAGAATATAGTTAAAAATTTAATCTTTTTATCAAGGTTATTATAAATTGATTCATAATATTTTATTATACATTCTTGAAAGATAATAATTTTATATTTTCTTAAAGGGTATATGGATAAATCAGGAATGCTAAAATTTATTTCAGAGATCATATTAAAATACACATATAATAAATAATTCAATTTTTAAGTAAAGTAAGATAAAAGGGATAAAAGGGAGAAAGGGGAAAAAAGGGAGAAAGGGGAAAAAGAGTAAAAAAAATAAAAGGGCTTGTTACTTCCCCCCACTCTCCTTTACTGACTTTCAAACATTTTTTTATTATCAAATTCTTCACTTATAAAATCAGTTGAATTTTTTGAAGCACCTAAAGGTATAGTTTTTGGTCTGTAAATATCGATAAATAAAAATAAAGAATTATTATATCTGTCTTTATTTGAAAAATTATTTATTCTACTTGCATCATAACATAACCATTCTTTAGAATGAAGTGCTTTAATTTCACCATCGCAATTAAGGAAGTTTTTTTTTGGTGAATTAATTTGAATTGGGTATAAAAATCGTAATGTGTCATTTGTCATTATATCACATCCGTTTTTTGGTTCTTGAATTAAAAATTGTTTTATACAAAAAATTCCAGCACTTTTGACATCAAATGAATTAAGATATAGATGTAAGTTTTTAAAATCTTTTTCATATAAAATATTTTTATCATGTAATAAAGGAAGTACAGTAGTATCTTTTAATAATTTTGTTGCAGTGGTATGTATTTCATTATGTAGTTCATCAGAAATTTTAAGTTGTATATCAAGAGTTTTAGATATTTCTGGTATATCATAAAAGTTTTTTCCATGTGGTAATAAAATTACTAATAAGATACATACAACAAAAATTATAACCAAAGTTAAAATTGTAACAAATATTTTTAAATTGTTGTTAATAAATGTTAAACATTTTTGGAATGGAGAAGTATGGTTTAAAGGAGTAGGGTTTAAAGGGTTAGATGATGAAGAGGTTAAAGGGTTAGAATTTAACTGGTCCGTATTTTCCATTATATTAATACTGGTTTATAATTTTTATAAAATTGTTTTTTACTCTTAAATAATATAAATGATAAAAAATATAAGTAATGTTTTATGATAGTGGAAGTGAAACAAGTAGTTTTAATGAAAAGAATGATGAAAAAAATTATTTATATAATTTCAAAAGTTCCATCCAAAAAAAAGTAATTCAAGAAAAATTACCTTGTATAAAATTGGATAATAGTATTATTTTTATAAGTAATGTTTATTTTTATACTGACTCGGTTATAATTATTGATATTTTTTCTTTAATAAAAAAAATAAGTTTAACCAGGATGATGGATGAAAAGGAAATTGACAAAAATGAAAAATTTTATACAGAGTTAAGTAAACATTCAACTGAATTTTCATATATTGTTATTTCTAATTTTCTAGGAATAACAGATAGGCAAAAATTTTATCTTACACATAATGTTAAACTTGTATTAAAAAATTTGGATTTACCGCTTTTTATTGTTTTGTTAACAGGAAATGACAAATATGTTAAACCATTGCCTTATTTATTTAATGATACAATTAGGAATATTTTTAAAAGCAATGGGATTTTTAATATAAGAAATGTTATAGTTGTTAGTGATAAAGAATTAGATTATAAATTTTCAGTTAACTTAAAAGTTTCGTTTAATACAGTTAAATCCTTTTTATTAGGAAATGAACCAGATTTAAAAAGAGTTGAAGTAAGAAATAAAATTTATAAAGTTTCTAATAGGAGAAAAATTATAGATTTTTGCAACCAACAGTATAAAGGACTTGATCCAATTTTTACAGATATAAATAACGATAGTAATGACTGTTTTATTATTTGTATTAAAGGTATGCCAAAAAGTGGTAAAAGTAAATTAAGTAAAGAATTTTATAACGAATGGTTAAAACGTTCAGATAAAGATAAAAAAAGTAAATTTAGTAAAATTGATATTGTGTTAATTGAAGGGAATAATAAAAATGTTATTAAGAAAGTTGAAAAATTAATTAGTAATAAAAAAAGTGTTATTATTGATGGAAATTGTAATATTTATAATTGGTTTAAGGAAAAGGATAAAAAAAAAGAATTAAGGTTAATAGAAATTTTTATTTATGTGCATGATATGGAACGAATTTTTAATTTTTATTCTCATATAGATAAATCCGATTTTTATGATGAATTTAAATTTGATTTATATAAGTCTAAGTTAGAAGACGAAATAAATAAGAGTACTGTTAATAATGATAATTATACATTTATTAGATATGTACCTTTTATTGAAAAAAATGAGTATATGTTTTTTGAATATTAAAAAGTGAGAAGAGAAAAATAAAGGGGTGGTGGAGAGAAAGTGAGAGAAAAAAGATTTATTTTTTTGGAGCTTTTATTTTTTGGTTCTTTATTTATCATCGCTCTCTTTTATCATCGCTCTTTCAATTTAAGATTGGTAATAAAATATTTGATATTTCGTTTTCATCTTCTTCATTTATTTCTTCATCCATTTCCGTTTTAAATATAAGTTCGTAATCATAAGGTGTTAATTCTGAATAATTTACATCAACTTGTACAATTTTAAAAATGTTTGCATAAGCAGTATATATTTTGTTTCTGTCATAAAATTGGGATTTTAATGATAGTTTTGTATCAACTATATCGTAAATTGTTCTTGATATAGATTTATCTGAACCTTCACGTAGAATTCTTCCTATGTACTGTTCTGTATTTTTTCTTCTTGGAGTTGCAAAAATACAACAATCAAGACGAGGTATACTTTTACCTGTTCCCATATAACCATATGTTGTTAAGATTATATCAGATTTTTCGGCTTGATTCATTTTTTTTATTCCTGCTCCACCTGTTAAAATTATAGGTTCAAAATTTTCAGGGTTAAAAATTGGTTCAGTAATTAACGAATTTGTTAAACCAAAAGATTTAAGAAGTTCATAAATAACTTTTAGATAAGGTATAAATTCGGCAAATAAAATTATGTTATGATCTTTTTGTAATGCATGTTTAATAATTTGGATTATTAATGATGTTCGGTAATGGTCGTGGCACATTTGTTTAACTGTTTCTGTAAAACTTACTGTGTTGTTGTATGTTGATCGTCTTGTATAATTTTCAAAAGATGAATAATTGTATTTGAAAATTGTGCCTTTAAATTGGTTTTCTTCTTTAGGTTCTTGATAACCTGGTAATGATTCGCAATTTAAAATAGGACCTATAACCCATGTTGATATAATACCAAAATGTTTAGGATGTTCAAAAGGAGTAGCACTTAAACCAAGTGTGTATTTAAATTGATGAGTGTTAAATATTTTAAGTCTATTATCTGATAGGTATTTATGACATTCATCAAAAATTATAAGATCAAATTTTTCAAAAAGATTTTTTGCTGAAATGGTTTTATCTTTAAATGTGAATGTTGGAGATAAAGCGCTATGAATAGTCATAATAATAATATGACCATATTTTTTCTTCTGTCCAGAGTATTCACCAATTGTATAATTTCCTGATATAGTTGATTTGATTGCTTTTTTTGTTTGTTCAAAAATATTAGAAGTGTGATGTATTATAATTGTACGACATTTTAAAGCTGCTATTAAATATGAAGCAATATAAGTTTTTCCTTGTCCTGGTTTTAATTTAACTATACATCCAGCATTACCTTTTTCAGGTGTATTAAAAATGTTATTTAAAATATGGGTTGTAATTATAGATTGATTATAAGTTTGTTCACCTATCCAAGAAATTGAAAGATGTGGATTTTGTTTAAAATTGATTTTCAAATTTACAGGTTCAAATAATAAGTAATATCCAAACCTTTTAAGGATAATGTATTTTTTTGTGTAGTCTATAATAAACGATTTATTGTAAAAAGTTTTTTTAAGAATTTTATCAGTGTATGTAATAGAAAACTTTTTTTTAATAATTTGTACAGTTTGTTCTAAAACTGAATTTGATGGAAAATTTGAAAAGGGAATATAAAACCCTTGATTAATAAGTATTGCCATTTTAATAATTATTATATTTATAATTTTAAGTAGAAAAGATTTTTAAGGGTTTACAAAAGTTGAGGTTTTTGAGGTTTTACAAGTTTATAAAAAACAAAGTTTTACACAAGAATAAAAAATATCTTTTTTTTATTTTAATATGAAAAAAGAATATAAAAATATATAAAAGATGTCAACGGCATTTATTAAAACAGGTTTAATTTTTATAGTAATTGTTTTGATAATTATGATTTTTATAATAATAAAATCAAATGATGAAGAAGAAGATATTAAAAATAATAAAAATAAAACTATTTTAAATAATTTTGTTAGAACAACAGAAGAATTATTTTATTTATATTCTCCTTTAGATTACTTAAATCCTTTGAATCCTTTGAATCCTTTGAATCCTTTGAATAATCATATAACTCCAACTAGAGTAATAATAAGAATTATACCTGTAGAAAATAATGAACCCAAAATACAAGAAAATGTTTTAGAAAAAATACCAGATGCTTATTTAAACAGTATTGTTTATTTGAATGATGAACAAAATGTTCATGATACTTTTATTAATGAAAAACTTAAAAAAGAATATAATGAATCACGTAAAATTGTTAAACAAATTGATGGATTAAAAGAAATTGAGAAATATATTAAAGATACAAAGAAAATGGAAAACTTAAAAAGTTTGAAAACTATAGATAAAATTTTAGAAGAAAAATTAATAATTGAAGGATTACCTGAAATTAATTTATTACTAACTGCATGGAATAGATGTTATTTAGAAGGAAATAATGTTAATGATATTAAAGATAGTGTTATTATGGGGTTAAATGATTGCGTAGAAAATGGTGAAGTTGTTTGTGTAGATGGAAGATGTGATAAAATTTGGGGAAGTTTAGCGTTAATTGATTTTGATAAAAATATTGGAAATTTTAAAAATAAAAGTATTGTAAGAAATATGATTTTAGAAAAGTGTAGTTTTTTAGTTAATGATGTTATTAAAAATACAGATGCAAATATTATAAAAGATTATAATGAAGGTACTGAAAATTTTGAAGTAAATTTATTTAAGGAAGAAATAAAAAGTAAAATAAAAAAAATGATAGATGATGAATTAAAAGACTTAAAAGATTGGAACCCTGAAAATATTAACAAATTAAAAGCTGAATGTATAAGTGTTTTTGAATAAAAAAAATATAAAAGTATTTTTTATTTGGGAGATATTAGAGACAGAGAAAGAGAGTTATTTTTTTCATATTATTCTTCATCTTGTTCGTTATCTTCATCTTGTTCACTTTGTTCATTATCTTGTTCTTCACTATCTTGTTCTTCACCTTGTTCTTCACCTTGTTCTTCACCTTGTTCTTCACCTTGTTCGTTATTATTATCTTCATCTTGTTCGTTATTATTATCTTCATCTTGTTCGTTATTATTATCTTCATCTTGTTCTTCATCTTGTTCTTCATCTTGTTCGTTATTATGTTCTTCTTGTTCGTTATCTTGTTCGTTATCTTGTTCGTCTTGTTCGTTATTATCTTCATCTTGTTCGTTATCTTGTTCACTTTGTTCATTATTATCTTCACTATCTTCACTATCTTGTTCTTCACCTTGTTCACTTTGTTCGTTATCTTCACTATCTTGTTCTTCACCTTGTTCTTCACCTTGTTCTTCACCTTGTTCTTCACCTTGTTCTTCACCTTGTTCGTAACTTGTAGCTTTTACATAAAATGTATTTTCAAATACATTTACATAAAGATATATCTTACTTTTATAAGTTTCATTTAAGTAATATGATAATTCAGATCTATCAATATTTATAAACACATCATCGCAATGATTTACTAAAACAGAGTTGTTATCTTTTAATCCAACAAATTTATTTTTTGGATTTTCTGCAATCTCTGTTAAGAATAAATTATATATTCCAATATTAAGATAAAATAAATTTGTGTCAATATCAGGAATATTTTTATTTATCAATACAAAAACAGGAGTTTCATTTTTAATTAATTGTATATCAAATTCACTAAATTTAAAACTATTTGGTATAATTTCAGATGTTTTATTTAAATAAATTTTAGTACTAAATAATATTTGAATAGCATAAACTTCAGAATATAAAGGTAACCCTGTAATATAACAAGTGTTAGTAAAACCTTTAGATATAGTATAACCCGATTTATATGCAAAACTTCTAGTATAAATATTATCCTTAATTAATTCAAAATCAACATTTGAAATTTTTAATTTTGAATTAATACCACAAATTGGTTCATCTAAAATAACATTTTTTTCTTTATAATAATAAACAACTTTTGGATGTAAATTAGGATAAAGTTCATTGATGTGTTTTATTTTTTTAACTTTTTTAATACCAGATTTTATAAATATCTTATTAAAATCAAGAGGACTAAATAAATCTTTTTCATCATCTTGATAAATTTTTAATGTATCTATAAATTGTGTAAAGTTAAAAGGTTCTGATATAAATGTAAAATTAAAATGTGTTATACAATTTACACTTTCTTTTTTAATATTATACTGATTTATTAACTTTATAATACTAGCATAAAGTGTATAAGTAAACTCATCTTTTTTATCTTTTTGAAATTCTGTGTAAATATGAATTGTTTTAAAATTTTTGTTGATAAGTATGTTATTTGAATTTATGTATCTATTAAATCTATTATGGTTTGTTTTATTATTAAAATCCCAAGTAATTGTACAAAAATAAGATATGTTGGTTTTTATGTTAATGTAAAGTTTTGCAATAATTTCAATATCATCAGGAGGCACTACAAACATTTTATTTTATTTCTCCTTTTTATTTCTCTCCTTTTTATTCCTTTTCATTTTTTTTTCAATTTTTAAAAATTGAAATTTTTAACTATTTTATACACATTATGACAAAATCACAAGAAGAATTTATTGAGCTTATTGAAAAGGATATAAATGTTTTAAATGAATATGCAGTAAAATACCCTGGTAAAAGTAATTATAAGTTAAAAAAAATTATAAATAATTTTATTTGTAGGTTTGCTTACTGTTCAGATTTTATAGATGGGTCGCATATTGACCATAATTATGAATTATTTAAAACAAGAAAACTACCATATGAAAAAATTGCTGATTCCTTATGGAATAAAACATGTATTGAGGTTTATGAGAAAAATTATGAAAAAAATTATGAAAGCCCTGAAAGTTTAAATATTAAATTGAATAATAAAACCAACTTATTAGATTGGGTTGGATGTGAAAGTAAAAGTATAGATTATAAAATTTTTGATAGTTTGTTTTTACTCGATTTAAATGACCTAGCTGTGAAATTGATGTTTTACTATATGTTAAATCCTGAGTATTTGGAAATTATAAAAAATATCCCTCCTAAGATTTATGATATTTTGATACAAAACAAAGAATTAAATTTATTGTTTCATTACTGTTTAAGTTACAGTTTTTATTACTTGAGAAATGAACAAATGCATTTATTCGGAAAACGATATTTATTTACGATTGAAGAAGCAAATATTTTAAGTAATTTGTATCAAGAAGTAAAGTTAAATTTTAATAATAATCCATATACTTTATTTGTAACCGGTAATGAAACACCTGAAGAAAATTGTATTTTATATATCAATGAAAAACGAAGTATAAATACTAAAGAAGAATTTGAAAGAAGGTTTAAAATTGCAACTAATGGAATTTTTGAAGGTATTGATTTTTCAGTTTATAAAGGGTTTATATCAGGAAGTATTTTAATTCCTTGTATTCATAAAAGTCCATTAGAAAATTTATTTATAGATTCTGAAATTAATTTTAATAGGGAAAACGGGGAAAATGAGGAAAATAAAAAAATCGAGGAAAATAACCAGTTTTTAAATTACCTTGAATATTATTACCCAAGTTACTTAAGTTTGACAGATGACGAATTTAATAGATTAAGAGATTTTAAAAATATTGAAGAATCTTTTGAAAAAGAAATTTTAATAGATATCGATAATAATACATCAGAAGTAATTAATGAAAATGAAAATTTTGTAATAAATAATTCGGTAGTTAAAATTTGTACTGAAGAAATTTCAGATATTGATATAAGTTTACATGTTGATGATAATGAAATTTATGAAAAATATGTATATGAAATTTATGAGAAAATTAAAGCAAATTGTAAAAGTGATGATGTTTATATTAATAAAGTTAAAACAATAAATAATTTCAAGTTTAAAATTCATGGACCTGGATTAATTAGACCTATTGATATTTTTAAAACAACTAAATCTATTATTCAATTAGTTGGTAGTTATCATGTTTGCGGGGTTCATTCGTTTTATAATGGTAAAGATTTAACTTTATTTAGATCTGGATTAAGTTGTTTATTATCTGGAGTAAGTGAAAAATATTCTTGGTTCAGTGTAAGGAAAAGTATAATTGATACATTTTTAAAATATGCATCAAAAGGTATAAGTTCATGTTTGAATAAGGTAGAATTATTATGTTTAGAAAAAGCTTTAGAAAATGAAGATAGATGGAGTGAATATAAAAAATACATTTCGGGTAAATTAAATTTGGTTTGTAAAAAAGAATTTGTAGTTTTTAGACCTGGTGTTTTAAATTGCGGAATTAGAAAAGGATTAAGATTATTTGACTGTGGTATTAATACAAATTTATTATATAAATATGATGATGTTATTGAAAAAATAAAAAAAGACGGAACTGAATATAATTATAAAAGTAAAGATAAATATTTTAAACCAGACTATAAGAAAATAAATAATATGTTATAAAAAGAAGGAAGGAAAAAAGAAAAAAAAAGGAAGAAAAAAAAGAAGGAAAAAAGAAAAGGAAGGAAAAGGAAAAAGAGATTTTATTTTTTTGTTTTAACCTTCATTAATTTTATTGATCATATAAGAATTTAAAGTATTGTCAAGGTTGTCATCTTTATCCCACCAATCTCGGGTACTGTTTTGGTCAAATTCTTCATAAAACATATTTTTCTTAATTTCTAAACTTACATTCTTATTAATTCTACTTTGGTTATATAAATTACTTTCGCTTTGCATTTGTTCATTTTTACCTAATTTATAAAAAAGTTCATCACCATAAACTACAGGTGTTGCATCGAATAAATCTTTTTTATTTGTAAAATCTGTTGATGTTGTTTTTTCCTTTGGTCGTGTATCATATGTTTGATATGTTATATTATTTGTTTTATCCATATAAGCTGGTGATATTGCTGAAGTACCAAAAGTTAAAAGGTTTGGCATTACAGGAGGTTCATAGTTCCAGTCTTTTATAATGTTTTTAGTTTTTTCTTTTTTATGTTCAGAATAATAATCATCTGAATTAAAAGTATCAAGTTCTTTTGATAATGTAAAAGTATTTTCTTCTGGGCTTACTTCTTCAAGTTTATATATTTGGTTCATATTTTCAAATCCGTCGGATCCTTCTATTTGTATTTGTGATGCATATGGAACTTTTAATTTATCTGGAGCTGCAGCCGTTGTATAAGGTACTGATGTTTTTACTGGAAATTTTAAAGTTGATGGTATGTTATTTATAAATTTTGTATATTCAGTATTACTAACAGGGAATATTTCCATATTATCGAATGTTAAAAATCCTGCATTATATGCATATAATGATATTCCTAGCAATGACGAGATTATTATTATTCTTATAAAATTATCATTGCAAAGTACTAATAATATGACAATTATAATAAACAATAAACAAATTATAAACATTTTATATATTTAATTTGATATTAAAAAAAAATGTAATTGTATTTTTTTTTATTAAAGCGATGGCGATTGTGGTGTAAATTTTGATAAAATTGTTTGAATTGTATTTTGATCTGTTATATCTGAAATATCTGGATTATTTGAAATTCCAAGTTGTTCGTTAAGTTCTTGATCAATTTTATCGAGGTCTTCACTATCAGAAGATTCGTTACTTTCTTTTTCGCCACTTTCAGGATCTTTCATAAGATTAAATAAAAGATTAATTGAGTTGAAATGTTTTTTAACTTCTTCGTTTTTACTTGAATTGACAGCTTTGCTTTTTAAGAAAATAATAAGTTTTCTAAATTCTTTTGTGAGACCAGCGTTAATATTTGTTGTGTTGTTTGCTACATCAAGTGTAAAACTTTCTAAAATAATTGCTGGATTACTTGTTTTCACACATTCTTCATAATAAGAACTAAAATTTGACTGTAATAAATCTATACTGCTTTCAATTCTTTTAATTGCATTTTTACAGTCTTTTAATTGCGGGTGATCTTTTAAAGCTGAAATCCATGTTATAATACTTTCAGAATAATCAGAAATATCAAAATCAGGACTTACTAAAATTTTATAAAGTTCTTTTACATTTTTGTAGAATGTGTTAATAACGTACATCATATATTTACGGTCATTGTCGTTAGTATTTGGATTGTGCCACATTTTTTTTAATTCTAATGTTGAGAAACTAAAGGGGTAATACATACCTGGAATTTTGTTGATGCAGTATAAATCGAATGTATTGTTTTTTAAATTTTCTTCCATGTTCTGAATATTTGGTATATTGTCTTCAAGTTTTTTACAATTAACTATTAAGTCTTTAACAAGTTTAGAATCTTTAAGGTCTTTCCAATTTTTTAAAAGTGTTTCAGTTGGAAGGTTGTCTATATCTTGTTCAGTTAAAAGTTTAGTTGGTATGAATGAAGCAGTTGTATTAAGGTAATCTTTAATTTCTTTTTTTAAAAGATCAAAAAAATCATATTTTGAATATGCTATAAATGTACTAAAAAGTGTAAGGTTAGTTGTAATTTTATTAATTATAGAAAGCGATTTTATGTATTTTTCAGATACAATAAATTCATCAGGTTCAGCATTTCCTGTTAAAGCATCCATAAGTTTGCTCATATCCTTTTTATTTATTGGTGATTTCGTTATTTTTTTAACCCGACATGCCATTTTATTTTTTATATATGGTCATATATTTAAAAATAAAACAAGTTGAAAGTAAGGGGGTGAAGAAAAGGAAAGTAAAAAAAGGAAAATAAAGGGGAGTGAAAAGTAAAAAAAAAATAAAGGGGAGTGAAAAGTAAAAAAAAAATAAAGTGAGTGAAAGGAAAATAGAGATAAGTTTTTTGGAGATATTTTAATATTTTATTTCAGCATGTCCGTTTTTAAGAAGTAATTTATTGTATCTGGCAACAGCAACTAATAAATTATTTGCTAATTTCCAGTATTGGTCTTGTTCTTCTTCTGAAAGTTCTTTATAAAATGTTTTAATAATGTTTATCAAATTTTTTATAATACTTTCATTATCATCTTTCTTTACCATAGTTGTATAATCTTTATTCATAAAATAATCTATATTTTTTTCCATAATAATTTCTCTATGTTCCCATACTTTGAAATAACACCTTATAAAAATCTCTTCTTCTTTATCTGGAATAAGATTAATTAACCTTTTTAAAGAATCAATTTCAGCCATTTCATCACGACGAGATTTTAAACTTAGTGACATAGATGTAATTATTTTATTAAGGTTTTGCATAAAAAATTTATAAATGTCATATAATTCTTTTATGTCTTTGTCGGAATTACAAACCATTTTAGAATTAAATTGTTTGATATTTGCTACATCAATATTAGTTAATGGTTTTAAGTTTGCTATTGATGCTTCAATTTCTTCAATTGTTCTCATTGATATTTTTTAAAAAAATAAATGTTTATATGTTTTACCAAAATGAAAATGTATTTGGTAATAAAGATTTATTGTAAACAATAGTTTCCATTAAATTTAATAATAAAATTGTGTATTTATCCATGTTTCTTATTTTATTATTTATGTAGAAAGGGTGAATAATTGTTTTAATTTTTTTATAAATATCATCTTCTGATAAATTAGAAGTTTCAATTTTTATTAAATTTGGTTCTGGTTGTGAAATAGGATTACCTATAATTTTATTTTTCATGTTGTATAAGATTATATCGTTTTCAGGTGTTGTAAAATATTGAACAGGTAAATAAAATTCTATTAATGGCTCAAGTAACAAATTAAATAATATGTCTTTATTTTTGAAAATGATTAAGTGGTATATTAATGATTTGTTACTAAATTGATGATCCGATTTAGTTAAATTTAATTTGTTACTATTTTCTGGATTTGTATAAAGTTGTATTCCTATAACAGGATTCCAGAAATGGTTATATAATTTATTTTCATTTATGTAAAGATAACTGTAATTATCAAAAAATATTTTATCACAGGTTTTAAAATATAAGTCTTTATTAGTTTTATATGTATAATCGATGTAGTAAAAATTTTTAAGGTTTAACAAATGATATAAAGTATCATTAAAATTTATTTCAAATGTATCTTGACATATAGGAATATTTAAGTTTACAAATAAATTTTGGCTTTGTTCTATCAAAATGTCTTTTAAAATATCAAAACATAAATCAAGGTTGTAGTTAAATTCTTCAGCATTAAAAACAGATGTTGAATTTATTGGGTATTTTATAAATTTGTAATATGAAATAAATAAGCATTTAAAAAGTATATGGTTATTATTTCCGGATTTAGTTTCAAATAAAATATATTTATCAATAAATGAATATGCGATTTTTATTAGGTCCTTTTCAATATTCATTAAAAAGAGAGAGAGAGAGAGATGAAGAAAGAAATGGGATAAGGGTAATTGAAAAAATAAAAATCAATTTTTTTTTAAAGAGTGAGTTGGGAGATGATAAGCTGGGGTTAAGGAAAGATAAAGTAAGTGAAGAGAAAGAGTGAAAAGAGTTGATAAGAAAGAGTGTGAAGATAAACTTTATCTTGTTTCACGAAACATTAAAGGTCGTATTTTTTCAATAAAATCAGAATTAAAATTTTCAGGTGTTAACCATTCGTATGAAACTCCAAGTAATCTTAACCAAATATAAAAAACGCTAAAAACTCCACATGCATGATTATCAGTTTGAAAAACATTTTTTTCATTATTAAAATAAATGTTTGCACTTATATTTTTTTCTATACATTTTTTATTTAAATTAATACTTGTTTTAGCTTGACATAAAAAAGCTAAAATTTCTTTAGGTGGGTCTTTTGCGTCTGTGTTAAAGTATTCAAGTTTAAATTCATTATTGTCAAGTTCACCATAAATACAAAACCAATGTTTACCTCTTCCAGTTGAATAATCTGTATTTAACACACATCCAAAACTTATTATTTTTTCATCCGCAATTTCGTCACCTATTGTAAATGCAAATTCATTTAAAGGATTTGGAGGGTTTTGAGATTTTTGTTTTAAAATGAAATAAGGATTAATATCACATGATTGATTTTTTGGGGTAAGGTAATTTGAATTAATTTTTTTTTGTGGATTATTTAAAAAGATTGGTTCTAATAATCCTGAACTTGATGAAGAATAACAAAAATCAATCATCTGAAAAGGTATATGTTTAAATTTTTTACTTGGATATGCTGCGGGTAAAACTCTAAGTGTGTCATCTATATCAAAATTTGATAACCATGATTTTTCTGAGTCAGTTGGTTCTTTTTTAAAATTTTGTTCTATAATTGATTCAATATCTAAATTTTTTTTATCTGAAATTTTACGTAATGCACATGATTCAGTATTACAATCAGTATTTTTAGCAGCTTCTTTAACAATTTGTACAGGATCTGTAATATTTGTTATACCTTTCGAAGCTAAAAAATCTTTAAATATTTGTAAACCTTTATCACCACTACATACAGGTGTATGAATATTTGGTTTACATTCTGAAACTAATGATGTAATTGCAACTTCAGGAATTATATTTTTTTGGGGGATAATTGTTTTATGTTCGACTATTCTATTTTCAATAATATCAGAGAAATCCATTATAATAATAAAAAGATACGAATGTATATATAAATATGTATAATTTTATCGGGCAAGGAATAAAAAGGAATAGTAAAAAAGATAGTAAAAAAGATTTAAATGAATTTAATATAAATAATTTTATTGGGGAAAAGGATGAAAGGGATGAAAGGGATGAAAGGGATGAAAGAGATGAAAAGGATGAAATTAATATAAATTATTTTATTGGGGAAAAGGATAGTGAGGATAGTGAAGATGAAGATGAAGATGAATATGAAGATAGTGAAGATGAAAATGATTTATTTGAGTTTATTGATAAAAAGAAAAATATAATTGGTAGTTCAAATTTACAAGAAATTTCAGATGAATATAAAATAATTGAAGGTGGGTATTTATCGTTAGGTTATAAAGGTGGTAGTGATTTTGGTGAATCTATTAGAAAAATATGCGTTAATGAAATTAGAGAATCAAAAGAGGCAAAAATAAAAAATGTGAAAGTTATAGGTAACAATGTAAAAAATTATATAGAAAATTTAGTACTTGACTGGAGTATTTTAATGAACGATTTAAATAAAAAAAAAGATGATGACGTATGTAAAGATTTAGTTACTTTTGCTAAACAATTACCTTATTTATTTTTAAATGGAAATAAGACAAATTTAAAAAACTTGTTGTTAAAAGATATAAAAGAAGTATATAATTTAACACCAAAACAACATATTAAGATTATTATAAAAAATAGTAAAAGTGATGATGCTTTAATTTTAAGTATAAAAAACATTTTTATGGAAACTAAAATAATGTTTGAACAAATGATAGAAGTTTATTGGTTGGTAAAACAATTTATTCAAGGTAATAAAAATTTAGAAGACAATACAAAAGAATATAAAAAAATGGTTGAAAACTGGACGAAATTAAATGATGAAAATATAAATACAAGTTCTATAATTTTATATTTTGGATTAAATGAAGTAACTTTATCAGAAGGAATTATTGCAGAAGTCATAGATAACAAACCTATCGATTTTAATTTACCTTTAGATTTAGAATTAGATGATATTGAAAAAGTAAATGATTTAATTACTGATTTTGTTAATGACATTAAGGGATTTAAATATAAAGGATTTTGTCCATGTGATCCATACAATAGGTATAAAGAACTTATTTCTTTTCCATATGAAAAATTGTTAAATTTAATAAAAGTATTACTAGGTTATAGTGATTGTACTGAAGGTATAAAAATAATAGAAGATATTAATGAAAAATTAAATGAGAAAATGGTTATTAATAAATTTGTAATTCCTGATGATATAAAAAAAATTGATGAAATTACTGAATTAAATGAACATACTACTAAACATAAAGACTTTGATGAAGCTGCTGTTTATATTAATTGTATTATAAACTATCATGCTTATTTAACTAAAAAAGTTGTAAAAAATATTGAAAATTATTATTGTGATGAAATTGAAAAAATTAATACCGTAATTACAAAAATTCAAAATATTCAAGAAATGTTAAACAATGTTGTAGAAATTTTATATGATGAAGATGAATAAAAAGGAGGAAAGAGTTATTTTAAAATGAATTTATTATTAAATGGCTATTGTTATTAATAAAATCGTATCTCCTTATTTCATATTCTAAATTTATTTTTTTAAACCGTTTTACTACTTCATAATATTTATTTGTTACCCATGGAGCATCAGAAATTTTTTTATTAAAGAGTAATTTTGTTTTTGGTATATATTTATAAGGGTTTAAAAATCCAATAATTTCATTATCATAATTTTCTATATAATACTTACATGAAGATTTATCTAGTTTAATTTTAAAAGGTGTGTATTTTCTTATACATTCATAATTAAAATAGTTATATTTAA
>JACCDX011315541.1_pt1 | contig 26803 bp, 17 predicted proteins | sample 7449681 | NCBI WGS metagenome assembly JACCDX01 (sample SAMN15323450, study PRJNA562643) | freshwater metagenome | isolation source: river surface water | place: USA:Blue River Watershed | collected 2017-08-18
GCGACGGCATGTATGCCGATGTGTATGACCTGCAGGCTGACGACACGCTGAACGTCGCGCTGCAGACCGGCGGCGATCTCGATGTGTCGGGCACCTGGAATGGCCTTGACTTCGACGTCGAACTGGATAACTCGGACGACTCGACCGAGTCGAGCGTCAACCTGACCGCAGCAGCGGTGTCGGTAATCGCCGGCAACGACGCGACAGCGGATCTCGATCTGAACCTGTCGTCCAGCGGCGACGGCCCGGTGGAGTCGGTCGGTGCGATCGTCGTGGGCAACGTCACGCTGGCCGCGGGCACCGATGGCGAAGTGGACTTCTCGGTTTCCGGCTACGCTAACAACTACAGCGAAGGCGATGCGCTCGTCGGTGATGTGACTGTCGGCAATATCGGCATCACGCTGGCAAAGTCGGCAACCAACACTGATGTGACGATCGAGCAGTACGCAAATGCCGAAGATGGCTCCGCTACGGTCGGCAACATGAAGGTCGGCAATGTAACGCTGAATGCTGCAGAGAATGCAGACTTCGAAGACATCAACGTATATCAGTACGCTTACGCTGATAGCGGCGACGCCACCATCGGCACCCGCAACGTTGGCAACATCGCCATCACCCTGGGCTCGGGTGCTGAGGGTGACAATCAAGTCGACATCTCTGCTTCTGCAACCGTCTCCGGCTCGGGCGATGTAACCATCGGCAACGGCGTGATCGGCAACATCACCATCAACGGCGGCGATGGTGTCGAAGACCAGGACGCGTATGTCTACGCATGGGCTTACGCTGACACGGGCAACGCTACGATCGGCAATACCCAAGTGGGTAACGTCAGCATGACCTTCGGCGATGGCGATGGCGAAGACAATTGGTACAGCTTCTCGGCCATGGTGAGTGCAACGGTTGATGAAACCGGCGACGCGACCGTTGGCAATGTGACAATTGGCAACATCACGCAAACGGCTGGCGATCCGGAGCTGAACGGCGACGGTGACGCGATCGACTCCGACGATCAGCAGCTGTGGGCCTACTCCTACCAGCTGGCCCAGTCGGACAAGGGCAACGCCACGGTTGGCAACAACACAGTCGGCAACATCACGCAAACCGTTGGCGATGACGGCGACGCTGCATTGACGGTTGATCAGTATGCGACGGCAGTATCGGGTGATGCCACCATGGGCAACGTCACTGTTGGTAACATTGCGTTGACCGCAGGCGCACGCGGTGACTTGGACGCTTTTGTTCGCCAAGAAGGTGATGCAACAACGGGCGATGTGACCATCGGTACCATGAAGGTCGGTAACATCGATATGTCTGTCGGCGTTGACGGCTCGGCCTATTTCGAGATTGACCGCTCTGCAGACGTGTTCGGTTCGTCGGATGCGACCGCAAGCATCGGGTCGACCACCGTCGGCAATGTCAATCTGTATGCTGGTGGTAGTGGCTATGCTGGCTTCGGTCTGACGGTGGACGCTTACAACACGGACGATAGCGACCGTGCAGATACCACCGTTGGCAATGTCACCGTCGGCAATGTGACGATCGCCGTTGAAAACGACGCAGCAGCATCGTTCTGGAACGGCGTGTACGCTGGCGCAGTCGGTAACATCACGTACGGCAATGTCAACGTGGAAGTGGGTGAAAACTCCGATCTCAATTGGATGTACATCTCCGCTTCGGCTAGCACCGCCGATGTTGGCAACTTCACGGTCGGTGACCTCACGGTCAATCTGGCCAAGTCGGCTTCGCTGACAAATGATGGCGGCTTCGAAGCCTATGCATTCGAGAGCATCGGCAACGTCACCCTCGGCGATCAGACGATCACCGTGGCGACCGAGGCCGATTTCGGCGATGAGTACTCGTTCGAGAACAACTTCTATGCAGAGAACGGTTCGATCGGCGCAGTGAAGATCGGCGATATCACCCTCACCGGCGTTGGCGCGGATGCAGACATCTCCATCGACACCGACCTTTGGGCGGAAGACAGCATCAAGTCGGTCACGATGGGCAATGCCTCGGTGTCGGCTGACGGCGATGACTCCGACAGCGACTATGAAGTCGACATCCGTACCGATGGCACGATCGGCAACGTCACCGGCGGCAACCTGTCGGCTGTGGCCGCAGGCGAAGACGCCGACGCCGAGGTCGATATCGAAATGTGGGCCTACAACGATATCGGCGACGTGAAGTTCGGTAACGTCGTCGTCTCCGCTGAAAACGACCATGCGCCGGACGTTGTCTGGGGCCAGGCAAACGCGACTGTCGACATCAGCATCACCGGTTCGAGCGACCTCGGTGACGTGACCGTTGGTTCGGTGACGATGACCGCGATCGGCGAAGACGCAGACACGGACTTCGATCTTGAAATCGGTAATTCCTATGAGACTTCCGCGACTGTCGACATCGAGAACATCGGTGACATCAAGGTCGGCAACCTCGTCCTGATGGCCAGCGGCTCGTCGGCCGACGTGGATTTGGACATCTACGCCAACACCGACACCGGCGTGATCGGCACGATGACGCTGGGTAACATCGACATCCTCGTGGCGAACACCGAAGAGGCAGATACCGCCGCGAAGGTTTCGGTCACTGTGGATGCCTATGGCGACTTGACGGTTGGCGACATCACGCTGGAGCAGGGTGACATGACCGACTGGGGCACCAATGAAACCGGTGATGGAGACAACGATGCCGACATGTTTGCCTATGTCGATCTGGACTCGTGGAATGGCGACCTGATCGTTGGCGATATCACGGTCACCGGTGGCTACCTGACGGAGTCCGATGATTTCAACGACAACTACGACTACGTCGGCGTTGATAACTCCGGCTGGCTGGAGTTGTACGCTGATGGCACGATCACGGTCGGCGATATCGACTATAGCGGTTATGAGCGTGCTGCCACGATTGAAGTAGATACCTGGCTCGGCGCTGCCAACATCAAGGCGTCGCAGGGCGGTTCGACGATCACCGATAACGCCACCAAGAACACCATCACCCTGGGCGATGGTGCGGATACCGTGATCCTGCTCAACGGCAACAGCGGCTTGACCGCTGCAGACGCTGACGTGATCATCGACTTCGACAGCGCAGAGGACCTGATTGACCTCAACCTGTCCGGATCCGAGTTCGAGGTGGATTCGTCGGGCACGACCTTCGCAGACTTCCTGTCGGACGCCCAAGGTGCCGACAAGGATATCTACGCAGCGAAAGTCGGCAGCGACTACTACGTCGCGATCGATACGGATGGTGGCGATGCAGTTGACTTCGTCATCAAGCTGGTCGGCGTGTCGAACGTCTCGTCGTCCGACTTCACCTGATCCGATCAGAGCGTAGTCTGATAAATTAATTAGTCCGCAATACCTTGAGAGGGCAGCAATGCCCTCTTTTTTTTGGATTTTTCGACATGTCGACCGTAAAAGAAATCATCGAGCGAATTGACAAGCTCGAGGCAAAGAGGAGTTATGCGGATGCGTTGGCGTTGGCCCGAAAGGCGATGCAAACGCATTCGCGCGAGCGTGAACTGGCCTTGCGCGTGGCCCACCTGCTGCTGAATTCCAAGCAGACGCAGCAGGCGCTCAGCCTGTTCAAGTCACTGCACGAGGAAGGGCAGGCGCAGGGAAAGGCCGATATCGTCGTGCTGACCGGGCTTGCGCGCGGCCTGCAAGAGAGCGATCGCCACAAGGAAGGCTCCGACATTTTCGGACAGCTGTTCAAAAAGGCGCCGAAGAATCTCGACGTAATGATCGGCTGGGCGCAGTGCCTGAAGCACAAGGGCGATGCCGAGCCGGCGGAAAAGATTTTGCGCGATGCGCTGACGCTCGCGCCGGGACACAAGCGCGCCAGCCATGTGCTCGCGCAAGTGCTGGTGGACAAGCAGCAGCATGACGAGGCGCTGGAACTGCTGGAAAAAAATATCGAACGCAATGATTTCCATGCCGATTCGATCGATTTGTGGATCAATACGCTGCAAAGCCTCGAGCGCAATCGCTACGCGCAGGACAAGCTTGAAGCCTTGCAGAAGGCGCATCCCGACACGCTGGAATTCGTCTACGGTTTTGCCGTGCTGGCCAACCGGGCCGGCGAATCTGCGTTGGCCAGGCCCGCGTTCGAACGGGCCATCGAACTGAGCCCGAACAACCCGCGCATCTATTACGACCTCGGCGTGATGGAGCGGGTGGCCGGCAACCTGAAGCGGTCGCAGCAGATGATTGCCAAGGCACTCGACCTGAAGCCCGACAATCCGGCGGCGATTCGCACCTATGGATCGGACATCAAGTATGCGTACGGCGACGAGAATTATCGACGCCTGAATTATGTGGCCGCCAATTTCTCGAAATTCACCACGCAGGAGCAGATCAACCTGCATTACGCGCTGGCCAAGGCGGCGGAGGATGTGGGCGAACTGGATACGGCCTTCCGCCATTACGAGATCGGTGGCGAGAAGAAGCGCCGCACCATGACGTACAACGAGAAGGACTCTGCCCGCTTGTATGAGGTGATTCCGCAGGTCGTGACGCCGAAAAATCTCGAAGCCGCGCAGCAGCGCGGTTGCGAGAGCGACGTGCCGGTGTTCATTCTCGGCATGCCCCGCTCAGGCACCTCGCTGATGGAACAGATCCTGTCGGCGCATCCGGATATTTTCGGCGCGGGCGAACTGAAGTACCTGACCGGCATTCTGGAAAATATCACGGTTGGCCAGGGGGCGCGCCTGCGCATAGGCGAGAAGGAGCCGGTGTTCCCCTATGACGACAATGCATCCTGGGCGGCGCGCGGGGAGCGCTATGTCGAGCGGGTCCGGAAGCTGGCAGATCGCCCGGACTACCAGCGCATCGTCGACAAGATGCCGGGGAATTTCAATTTCGTCGGACTCATCCACGCGATCCTGCCGAATGCGAAGATCATCCACAGCCGCCGCCACCCGGTGGAGACTTGCCTGTCGGCCTATCGCATTCACTTCGCGGAAGGTCACCACTGGTCTTACCGGCTGCGCGAACTCGGCCGCTTCTACAAGCGCTACTGGAACCTGATGAAGTACTGGCGCGAAGCCTACCCGGGGGTGATGTACGAAGTGCGCTACGAAGACAATGTGGCAGATGTCGAGGGGTCCGCGCGCAAGCTGATCGATTATCTCGGCCTGGAGTGGAATGAGAACTGCCTGAATTTCTACAATACCGACCGCCCGGTAAAGACGGCCAGCGTCACCCAGGTGCGCAAGCCCATCTACACCACCAGCACCAACCGCTGGCGCAAGTATGAGAAATTCCTGCAGCCCTTGCTGCAGGAGCTGGGCGACATCGTTCCGCAGTACGAGAGCGAGATCTCGCACCTGCTCGAAAAGTAAGCGATGAGCCTGCACGCCAGGTACGACCTGAAGGAAGACCGGATGCTGCTCACGGTGCAGCCGCACCCGAGCGCACCGGTGGCGATTTGGGTCACCCGCAGGCAGTGGCTGAACCTGATGCATGCGTTGCCGAAATTCGCGCCCGCGCTCGCCGGAGGTTCCGCCGCCGCAGACGCGGCACCGCCACCGCATTCCCGGCGAAAGCGCGCGCCCGCCGGAGCGGCCGAGCCTGTGCTGCTGAGCGCGCTGCGGCTGGCGGCGCAGCCGGCGGGGGTGAGGCTGATCTTCGTGATCGGCGAGCAGGCAGTGAGCATGGATTTCACTGCGGAGGGCGTGGCACAGCTGCAGGCCATGCTGACACAGCAGGCCGAGCGTGCAGGGTGGGACGCCGTGGCAGCGCTGGAGCGGCTGGACGCAGCTTCGCTGGCGGACGCCGTGATGAAGAACGCAAGGAAATTGCACTGAGATGGGAAAAAAGATGAGCGACACGTACAACTGGGCGCAGATGCTGGACGATTTTCGCGCGCTCGGCGGGGTGGCCGACAATATTGAGCAAAGGCAGGGGCGCTATGGCAATGGCCTGTTTCCGATCGATCCGGACAAGCCGGTCAGGATTGTCGTCCCTGACGCTTTGCTGTTCGATTCCGACCTGCTGGTACTCGATGGTAATGACCTGGTGGTCTCCCCCAGCGCGAGCGTGTCCGACGATGTGCGCGCCTTCATCGCGCGCTATCAGAAGCATTATTCATGGGGCGCCGACGGGAAAAAATCCGTCGAATCTTTCGAGGAGGCGCTGAAGACCCTGCCTGAAGCCGTGTTGCAGCGGCTGCAGAGATTCCGCTTGCTGAATCTGGCGGTCCGGCAGAAAGGCGAATGGGCCGAGGTGTTGCGCCGTCGCTTTCTGCAGTCGCGGTGCATTTATTATCATGAACGCCGTGTCCTGATGCCCATCATCGAGCTGATCAATCATTCGCCACGCAGTCCCGGTTACATGATCGGCACCGGCATCCAGTTCAGGGGCAAGTTTGCCGACGAGGTCACCGTCAATTATTCACGCACCAGCGATGCGCTGATGCGCTTTTTCAGCTATGGATTTACCAGCGCCGAGCCGGTGGCTTTCAGCTTGCCGATGAGCCTGAAGCTGAACAATGGCAAGACCCTGCAAATCGGCTACGACACGAACAAGGCGGCGACAGGCGAGAAGACGGCAGGGGCGGAGAAGGCCCCGCTGCCGGCGGTCAGCATCGAGGGTAATCACTGGCGAATTTCGCACTTGCGGATCGGCATGGAACACACGCCCCGCGTGCCGCGCACGCTGCTGCGGAAGGCGCTGGCGGACTGGCCGGAGCAGGATGTCGATGAAGTCTTCGAGCGGGTGCGCAGCGTCAACATGCTCGCGCTGACTGATCTGCTCGGTCTTGCCGATGGCCTTGACTCGGACATCGGGCGCGATTTGCGCGCCGCCGTGCGCCACCAGTTGCGCAGCATTGCGCAGTGCTATGGGGTGCGCACCTGAGCGGCTGGGTCAATGTGCCGGCGGCCGCGTTGGGAAGGCTCGCTGCCGGCTGCAAGGAAAAACAACAGGAAAAGCTGTTGAGGCGGATGTGATGGATGGAATGCTGATAACGGCAGGCGCCGTGACTGGCCTGCTGGTGGGATTGACGGGCGTCGGCGGAGGTGCGTTGATGACGCCGCTGCTCTTGCTGGTTTTTGGCGTGGCTCCGCTGGCGGCGGTCGGCACGGATCTGTGGTTTGCGGCCACGACCAAGCTGTTCGCCACGCGCGTCCATCATGGTCACGGATTGATTGACTGGCAGGTGGTCAGGCGTTTGTGGCTCGGCAGCCTGACGGCGTCAGCGCTGACGTTGGTGTGGATGAAACTCCATCCGGTCGATGAGACGGCCGTGGTGCTGCTCAAAACGGCGATCGCTGTGGCGGTGATGGTGACGGCGCTCGGCATGCTGTTTCAAAAGCCCCTGCATGCGCTGGGGCGCAGGCTGCGCACCACGGATGGGGAGCATTTCAAGGCGCTGCAGGCGCCGCTGACGGTGTTCGCGGGCGCCGTGCTGGGCGTGCTGGTCACGCTGACCTCGGTCGGCGCCGGCGCGCTGGGGGCGGTGTTCCTTGCTTACCTTTATCCCTTGCGCCTCACGCCGCCTCGACTGATCGCTACGGACATCGTGCACGCGATTCCCCTCGCGATGTTTGCCGGCGCCGGCCATCTGTTGATCGGCAATGTGGACTTCGGATTGTTGGGCAACTTGCTGCTGGGTTCGATTCCGGCCGTACTGGTCGGCGCGATGCTGTCGGCCCGCCTGCCGCACGCTTTGCTGCGGGCGGCGCTGGCCGTGGTGCTCCTGTCGATTGCGTTGAAGCTGTGGTGGAGTCTGGGGCTGACGCTGTGATCGGTATGTTCCGGGGGCTGTGTGCCGGCTTCCGTGCAGGCTCAGGCCTGGCTTGCGCTGCTGGCAGCGGCGACGGCAATTTGTCGAAGCATGGACTGACGGGATTGACAATGCCGCCCGCGCTCCAGCGAGTCGCCTTGACCGGCAGATGTCCGACGCGGGTGTTGCAACATGATCAGGCCGGAGTGCGCCTCGCATGACTGACAAGGAAGACGCTCCCCGCTGGCAATTGATCCGGAAGCCCACCGCGCTGCCGGGCTTCGGTTATGGCTGCCGATATCCTTCCGTACTGGCCCTGATGGAAGGCGAGCCGCTGACACCCGCTGTGCGGCTCGGGCTGTGGGAGTGCTTTCGCGAGTGTTATCCATCGATCATCCACCCGGACGCGCCGGAGGGCGTTGCCATGGATTGGCGGCAGTCAGTCGACTGGCTGTTGGGGGCATGGCAGGCATTGCAGGCGGGCGCAGGGTTGCCGGTCTATGAGCGCGGTCGCATCCTTGCCCTTTCATCGCGACAGGCTCGGTGTGTTATTCCTACGATGAAAGGTGCGCGACGTGAACTGGTCGCCATCGTTCAACGCACGTTGCGCTGTCTGGACAGGTTTGCGGCCGGGGAGTCGGGCGCCGCTCTCACCCGGTTGCGCGAGGCTGCGCAAAGCCTGGCAGCCTTGAGTCCGACCGGCTCGAATGTGCCGCGCTTCATCCGGGCTGCCTATGAAATGGGTATGCCCTTTCAGGAGCTGCCCGGCGCGCTTTACCAGTTCGGCCAGTCGAGCCGGGGGCGCTGGCTTGAAAGTTCGTTCACCGATGCCACTCCGACCATCTCGGCCAAACTGGCCAGAAGCAAGATTGCCACGGCCTCTTTGCTGCGGCAGGCCGGATTGCCTGTCCCGGATCATTGGCTGGTCGACGATGCGGAGGAGGCCGTACGGGCGGCGCATCATCTGGCTTACCCGGTCGTGATCAAGCCTGCCGATCTGGACGGAGGCGTCGGGGTCGCTGCCGGGTTGCGCTCGGATGATGAGGTCCGCCAGGCGTATTCGTCAGCGCGGAGTCGGTCGAGCCAAATCCTCGTCGAGAAGCATTTTGAGGGCCGGGACTATCGGGTCACGGTATTCAATGGCGAGGTCATCTGGGCCATTGAGCGCGTCACGGCCGGAGTCACCGGTGACGGGCGCCGGACGATCGGGGAGCTGGTGGCCATGGTCAATGCCGACCCTCGCCGGGGCACCGGTCAACATGCGCCCCTCAAGCGACTTGCGCTGGATGACGAGGCCGGGGCCTTGTTGTCCCGGCAGGGCATGAGCGAAATGTCGGTGCCCGCTTCGGGCGAGTTCGTCAGGTTGCGTCGAGCCGCCAACGTGGCGTCCGGCGGAACACCGGTTGCTGCCTTTGATGACATTCATCCGGACAATGCCCGGCTCGCCGTGCGGGCGGCGGAAGTCCTTCGGCTGGATTTGGCAGGTGTCGACCTGCTGATACCCCATGTTGCCCGATCGTGGCGGGATACCGGTGCAGCGATTTGCGAAGTCAACGGGCAGCCAAATCTCGGGCAGACAACGGCGGCCCACCTTTACGCCCAAATACTGCGCAGCCTGGTTCGCGGATCCGGTCGTGTGCCGGTGGTCCTCGTCTTGGGCGCCGCCGAGCCAGAGCGCTGGCTTGATGCGTTGGCGGCAAAGATGGCTGTTTCCGGATCCCGGGTGGGCGTGGCGGGATCCCCTGGGGTGTACGAGGATGGCGATTTGATTCATCCCGGCCCGGTTTCGCCGTACGACGGCGGAAAAATGCTTGTCCTTAGTCGCAGGGTAGATCTGGCACTGGTTGCGATAAATGACGACAGCATCTTGCACCAAGGCCTGCCATTCGATCGCTTTGACATGCTCATTCTCGCCGGCGCAAACATCCGGCCGGACAAGGCCGAAGCCGGGCAAGGGCGAGAGAATCTGATCGCCCAATTGCTGGCGAGTCTCCTGCCATCCTGCGATGGCGTCATCATCACTCCCGGCACGGCCGGAATACATGTCAGCGGGATGGTTGGCGAAACCACGGCGACCTGGCATGACCTCGCGGGAAAAATGGCGGAAGTCGCCGATCAGGCAACGCAGTTGATGTGGGAATGCGTCGATCGTCGCGAGCATAAATTCGTATTAAAATCTTGACTGTTTCTGCCGTTAAAGCCCGTAAGCAGGTGACGATTGCCGGATACTGGCGGGGTTCCAGTTCGGCGGGCTGGCATGCTCATTTTTCAATGGAACCGATCTCGGTTCCCGGCACCTAGTGAAGCCGGCGCTTCTTTCCGCGGGTTGTCGATTCGGGGCGCCGCCGTGAGGTATTCGCAGAAGTAGCACTTTCCTCCTTCATTGTGGCTGCGAGCAGATTGCGATCTTGCGCTCCCCCGACGACACCCGGAGGCCGTCGGCATCATCGGTAAAACAATCCTGAATTCGGAACCGGCGACATGCTACTCATTGAAAAGATCAGTCCAAATCATGTCAATGCGTCATTGACGGCATTGGCTTCAATCATTTCCCTACCCCCCATTCGGTTCAGGCTCGTCATTCCAGCCGACCCCTTGTTCGCGGATGACGTGCAGTGGCACTTGGGTTTCATCGGCAGCCTCGGCTTTGTCGTCACGAAGTCCGCGACGAACACGGGTGGCATTGAAGCGGTCTGGGCCGACTACCGGGGCAGTGGCGTGGCTGTCGGCGTCTGGGACGACGGCATCCAGCGTACGCACTGGGACCTCAGCGCCAATTACGACGCTTCCAGGCAAGTGACCATCAATGGCCTGCTCAACGACGGCCAGCCCGTGACAGCCGACGATGGTCACGGCACGTCCGTCGCCGGATTGATTGCTGCCGATGACAACGGTCGCGGCGGCGTCGGCATCGCACATGACGCAAAGATCACGGCGATCCGGATCTTCGGTGGGGCTGACGATATCAACAGCGCCTGGTCGCGGTATTTGCTGACGCTCGACAGCCTCGGGCAGTTTGATGTCACCAACCACAGTTATGGCGGTTATCCCGACTTCTACAAATACGGCGACGTCGCGAAGTTCGAGGCGGCGGCCGTGTCCGGGCGCGGCGGGCTGGGTACGGTCAATGTGAAGTCTGCCGGGAATGACGATGTCGATGGCAATGGCGAGGCGCTCGATTCTTCGCGGTTCACCGTCACGGTCGCAGCTATCGGCAATAACAGCACGGGCAACATCGCTTCATACTCGACCTATGGCGCGCACGTGCTGGTGTCGGCGCCGGCGGCTTCCGTGACGACCGATTTGCAGGGGAGCGGCCCCGGCTACGACGGCCTGCTCGATGGCGACTATACCAATGGGTTCGGCGGGACTTCCGCCGCCGGGCCGGTGACGGCGGGCGTGATTGCCCTGATGCTGGACGCGAACCCGGGCCTCGGCTGGCGCGATGTCCAGAACATCCTGGCGTACAGCGCGATCGGCGTCGGCAGTTTGTACAGCGGTGTGGCAACCAACGAAGACTCGGCATGGAAGTGGAATGGCGCAGCCAACTGGAACGGCGGCGACCTGCATTTCAGCGAGGACTACGGTTATGGGTTGGTGAACGCCTACAACGCGGTCAGGATGGCCGAGGTCTGGAGCATTCTCCATCCACAGGCCGCCACCTCCGCCACCGAGGCCATGGTCACGACCGGGACGCTGGCGGTAAACCAGTCGATTGCCGATCTCGCTACGCTGAATTACAGCTTCGCCGTGGCCGAGGACATCAGCCTCGAGCATGTCGCTCTCACCGTGTCGCTTACGCACTCGTATTTCACGGATCTGCGAATCCGTCTGGTCTCCCCGGACGGCGCTGCCATGACACTGTACGACGGCAGTACTGGCAGCGGAAGCACCGCAGATGGAACATTGACCTATACGTTTGGCGCCGATGGCTATCGTGGTCTAGGCAGCGCCGGCACCTGGACCTTGCAGGTCCAGGATGCCTCCGCCGCAGATGCCGGCCTGCTGAGGTCGGTCGCCTTTACGGGTTATGGTTCCGCCGCCAGTGCAGACAGCGTCTACCACTACACCGACGAGGTGCTGTCGGTGCTGCAGCTGGACGGCCAGTCGGGCCGCCGGGTGCTGGCCGATTCGGACGGCGGTACCGATTGGGTCGACGCGGCAGCCATGGCCGGCAATCTTGTTCTGGATCTCGACGCGGCCAGCACGTCGACGGTCGGCGGCGAGGCCTTCCTGATGATCGCCGATGCCACGCTGATCGAAAATGCCATCGGTGGCGATGGCAACGACAGGATCGAGGGCAACGGCGCTGCCAACACGCTGTATGGCATGCGCGGCGATGACGCGCTGTACGGGATGGGAGGCAACGATACGCTGGTCGGTGGCGACGGGCTCGATATCGCCGGGTTCAGCGGACTGCGGTCGGCGTATGAAATTCTCGCGGCAGGCGGGGTGACGACTGTTATCGGCCCTGACGGAACCGATACGCAGACCGGTTTCGAAGTCTTGCGTTTCGCGGATGTCGATATCGATGATCCTTCCGCGGTTGCCAATCCTTCCGACGGCGTTGCGCCGACGCTGGTGTCCAGCACGCCGGCCGACAATGCGACCGCCATCGCGGTCGGGGCGGATCTCGTGCTGACCTTCAGCGAGGCTGTGCAGGCAGGGTCGGGTGCCGTCGACATCTATGACGCAGGCGGAAACCTGTTCGAGCGCTTCGAGGCCGGTGCGCTCGCGTTTTCGGGATCGGTCGTCACGATCAATCCATCGACGAGCCTTGCCAAGGATGCCTCGTACTACGTCCGGATTGACCACGGGGCGGTCAAGGACCTGGCCGGCAATGAGTTTGCGGGGATCGGGGACGCTACCACGCTGAATTTCTCGACCGAGGCGAGCGTCACCGTCATCACCGGAACCAGCCGAAGTGACCGATTGAGCGGAACGTCGCGGAATGACCTGATCCAGGGCTTGGGCGGGAATGACAGCCTCTTCGGCAAGCTGGGTCTGGACACGCTGGTCGGTGGCGCCGGCAAGGACTATTTCATTTTCGATACCGCGGCGGGCGCGGGCAATGTCGATACGATCCAGGGGTTCAATGTCCGCGACGACACGATTCGTCTCGAGAATGCGCTCTTCAGCCGGCTGACCAAAACCGGTGCCCTCGCCTCGGCCTCATTCCGGGCGAATTCGGGGGGCGTTGCTTTGGACAGCAATGACTACGTGCTGCTCGACACGAATACCGGCCGCGTTTTCTATGACGCCGATGGCAATGGCGCGGGTGCTGCGTTACATCTCATGACGCTGCTCGACGTGGTGGGTACCGTATCGGCGTCCGATTTCGAGGTGATATAAGCAGCGTCATCCCCGGCTGCGCTGCTACCATTGCGGCATTGCAGGCATTCCGATTCATGCGGCTGTCTGCCGTGCGTCCCCTGTTTTTTTGCGGCCAGGCTGCATGCATACGCTACGGCCATGCATGCGCCTGTGTCGGCATTTCTCGGATCATCAATGAAGACAATCTCTGAAGGACAACTCGGCACACTATGCCGCATCGCAGAAACGGCCGGCCGGGAAATCCTTGCGGTCTATGAGCAAGGCGGGGAAATCTGGGAAAAGGCCGATGCTTCGCCGCTGACCGAGGCGGATCTGCGGGCGGATCGTGTGATCCGCGCCGGGCTTGAGCAGCATTTTCCCGGCACATTCATTCTTTCGGAGGAGTCGCGATCCTCGGGGGAGAGTGGCGGAGACGAGTTCTTCCTGGTGGATCCGCTCGATGGCACCAAGGAGTTCATCAAGCGGAATGGCGAGTTCACCGTGAACATCGCGTGGGTGGTACGCGGCCAGCCCGTCGCCGGCGTCGTGTTTGCGCCGGCACTTGATGAACTGTTTTATGCGGGTGTGGGCCTGGGCGCATGGAAGCGGGACACGTCGGGATTGCACGCGATCGCCGTGGCCATTCGTTCAGACGAACAACCATTGCGCGTCATCGGTAGCCGTTCACATGGCGGAGACAAGCTCGCCGAATGGCTGTCGTTGCTGCGCAGTGACTACAGTTTTGTGGCAGCGGGCAGCTCGCTGAAGTTTTGCCGGATCGCGGAAGGCGGTGCTGACATTTATCCGCGCTTCGGCCCGACCAGCCAGTGGGACACGGCGGCAGCACAGTGCGTGCTCGAAATCGCGGGCGGCTCGGTCACCGATCTGGAAGGCAGGCCTTTGCGTTACGGACTTGAGCGTCCGCTGTTGAACCCCGAGTTCATTGCGGCGGGATCGGCGGTGCCGTCCTTGGTCGGTCAGTTGTAAGCGGCCGGCCCCCTTCCGGCATGGCGCAAACTTCGGACGGCATGTTCGTGATGCCCACGGCTGATCGGGCAAGGGCCATGAACATCCTCTTCATCCACCAGAACTTCCCCGGTCAGTTCAAGTTCCTCGCGCCCGAACTGGCACGGCAGGGACATCAGGTCAGCGCGCTGCTGATGCGCAAGGTGGACGCGCCGCAGTGGCAGGGCGTGCGCCTGTTTCCCTATGCGGTGGCGCGCGGCTCCACGCCGGGCGTGCATCCGTGGCTGGCGGATTTCGAGACCAAGACCATACGCGGCGATGCCTGTCATCGCGCGGCGCTGGGTCTGAAAGCGCAGGGGTATGTGCCGGACGTGATCATCGCGCATCCGGCCTGGGGCGAGAGCCTGTTCGTCAAGGAGGTCTGGCCGCAGGCGAAACTGGGCATCTACGCCGAGTTTTTCTATCGCGCCGAGGGCGCGGACGTCGGATTCGATCCCGAGTTCGGCGCACCCGATGAAAGTACGCCCTGCCGCTTGCGGCTGAAGAACCTGAGCTACCTGCTGCACTTCGAGACGGCCGACGCCGGCATCGCGCCGACCGAGTGGCAGGCGAGCGGCTTTCCACCGCCTTTTCGCAGCAGGATCGCCGTCATCCATGACGGCATCGACACGGCGGCCGTGGCTCCTGATCCGGATGTGCGCCTGCAGCTCGCGAACGGGCTGGTGCTGTCGCGGGACGACGAGGTCGTGACTTTCGTGAACCGCAACCTCGAGCCTTATCGCGGCTATCACGTCTTCATGCGCGCGCTGCCGCGTCTGCTGAAAGAGCGGCCGCAGGCGCAGGTGCTGATCGTCGGCGGCGATGCCGTCAGCTACGGCGCGCAGGCGCCGGACGGCAAGACGTGGAAGGACATCTTCGCGGCCGAGGTGCGCCCGCGCATTGCGGACGCCGACTGGGCGCGCGTGCACTTCCCCGGCAACCTGCCCTATGCGCAGTTCGTGCGCCTGCTGCAGCTGTCGACGGTGCATGTCTACCTGACCTATCCTTTCGTGCTGTCCTGGAGCCTGCTGGAGGCAATGAGCGCCGGTTGTGCGATCGTGGCCAGCGACACCGCGCCGCTGCGCGAGGCGATCCGGCATGACGAGACCGGCCGGCTGGTCGACTTCTTCGACGCCGATGCGCTGGCGGCGGAAGTGGCCGCGCTGCTGGCCGATCCGGACGCGCGCGCGCGGTTGGGCCGCAATGCGCGCGAATTCGCAGTCCGCCGTTACGACCTGCGGTCGGTCTGCCTGCCGGCGCAGCTGCGCTGGGTGCAGTCGCTGGCGCAGGGCGGGGCTGCGGTCTAGAGGGTATTCAAGTCCGGCGCGCCGCCGCCGATTACTCCGTCATCTGCATTTCCGCCGATGACGCGCATGCCTTCGTTTTCCTACAACGGCCACACCTACGACATTGTCGCCTCCGCACTGACCTGGGAGCAGGCCGGCGCCGAGGCGCTGCGCCGCGGCGGCTACCTCGCAATCATTTCGACCGCCGAAGAAAATCTCGCGATCTACCAGCATGCCGCCGCCTTGCTCGGCCGCGCACCGTCGGCGCCGGACGGCGGCGGTTCGCGCTACGTCTGGATCGGCGGCTCGGACCTCGTAACCGAGGGCGACTGGCGCTGGAGCGACGGCAGCACGCTTGCCGGCAGCTATGCGAACTGGGGCAAGGGCTCGTGGGGCGATGAACCGTACGATGAAGGCGGACAGGACGCGCTGGCCATGGGGCTGGAGCGCTGGCCGAATGGCACCGGCGGACTGGGCAGTGGCGGACAGTGGAATGACATCGCCCCCGGCAACCTGCTGTACTTCGTGGTCGAGCGCGGCTCTCTCGACGATCCGCACGTCGTCGGGACGGCGCTGTATTCGTCTTTTGCCGTGGCCGCGCTGCCGGCCGCGCTGACCGACCTGATCCTGACCGGCACGGCCACCGTCGCTGCTTGCGGCAATGCGCTCGCCAATACCATCGAGGGCAATACGGCGGGCAACCGCCTGTACGGACTCGATGGGGCGGACACGATGCACGGAATGGCCGGCGCCGACCTGCTCGATGGCGGTGCAGCGGATGATGCGCTGCACGGCGACGACGGCAATGACAGGCTGCGCGGCGGCGATGGCAGCGACACGCTCGACGGCGGCACCGGCGTCGACCGGCTGGCCGGCGGTGCAGGCGACGATCTCTACCTGCTCGCCGATGGCAGTGCCGGCGACCGCGTGGCCGAGAAGGCCGGCGAGGGCGACGATACGATCAGCGCCGGCGCCAACTGCCGGCTGCCCCGCGAGGTCGAGCGCCTGTGGCTGACGGGTAGCGGCGACACGGCCGGCATCGGCAACGCCGGTGATAACACGCTGAGCGGCAACGACGGCAATAACCGCCTGCTCGGCAAGGCGGGCAGCGACACGCTGGAGGGCGGAGCCGGCAGTGACAGCTTCTGCTTCGATACCCGGATCGGCGAGGATGTCGATACGGTGGTCGATTTCAGCAGCGGCGAGGACAGGCTGTGCCTGGATCGCAGGGTGTTCGGCCCGGCACAGCCCGGCGTGCAGGCCGGCGCTGCGCTGGCCAACGGGTGGGAGGCCGAGGGGGCGGCGACGCGCTTCGTGTTCGACGCCACCAGCGGAATGCTGTACTTCGATCCGGACGGCGCAGGCGACCGGCCGGCGGTGCCGTTTGTGGTGCTGTCCGGCGTCAGCAGCCTGCTGCCGGATGACCTCGTGTTCTGCTGACGCAGTCCGGGCCGGCATCGACCCGGGCTGCCCGGGGGCGCGTTACTCTTCCTTCATCGCCGCGGCGATGCGCTTGGTCAGCGGATGCAGCAGGTAGGTCAGCAGCGAACGCTCGCCGGTCTTGATCAGCACTTCGGCGTTCATGCCGGGCTGCAGCTGGCGGTCGCCGAGCTGCTTGATGCCCTCGGGAGTCAGGCTGACGCGCGCGAGGTAGTACGACACGGTGCCGGCCGGCGTCTGTTCGGACACCACGTCGCTCGAGATCGAGTTGATCACGCCATCGACGACCAGCTGCGGCGTGCGGGCGAACGCGGAGAAACGCACCGCCACCGGGTCGCTGGCGCGTACGCGGTCGATCACCTGGGTGGGTACGCGCGCTTCCAGCACCACGCCTTCGTCTTTCGGCACGATGTCCATCAGCTTTTGACCGGGGCTTGCGACACCACCGACCGAAGCGATGGCCAGGCCGACGACTTGCCCGTCGACCGGGGCCTTGATCTTCACGCGCCCGAGTTCGGCCGTGATTGCGTCGAGCTTTTCGCGGCCTGCCTGCACCTCGCGGCGCACGTCGGCCAGCTGGCCCGCCACTTCCTTTGCGCCGTCCGTCAGGCGCTGTGCCTTGCGCAGCCTGAGTTCGGCGATCGCGCGTTCGGTGCGTGTTTTCGAAGCGTTCAGTTCCGCCTGAATCGCGCTCAATTCGGCCTGTGACTGTTCCAGCGTCAGCACCTGGTTGCGCGGCACGTAGCCGTCAGCGGCGAGTTCGGCCATGTTCTTCAGCTGCTCGCCCTGCTTCTGCGCTTGCAGCTTGCGGTTCTCCAGTTGCAGCCGTATGCCGGCCAGCGTCGCCTCTTGCCCGGCGATGGATTCGTCGATCGCGGCCAGTTCGCTGCGCAGCGACGCGCGGCGCGACTGGAACAGCTGGGTCTGGGTGGCGATGTGCTGCCCGATCACGGGATCATCGCTGGCCGCCATCAGGTCCTTGTGAAAATTGATGCCTTCACGCCGCTCGAGCTCTGCCAGCAGCCGGCTCTCGGCCGCGCGCTGTCCCATGTAATTCTGGCGGATCGATTCGAAGTTGGCGCGGGTCGCACCATCGTCGAGCTCGACCAGCGTGTCACCGGCCTTCACCCGCTGGCCTTCGCGCACCGCGACCTGGCGGATGATGCCGCCGGACTGGTGCTGGATGGTCTTGCGCTTGGTGTCGATGGCCACCGAGGCGACTGCCGGCACGCCCTCGTCGAGCGGCGCATAGGCGGCCCATGCGAGGAAGCCGCCGAAACCCAGCACCAGCGCGATGACGCCCAGCCGGATGGTCGAGCGGGTGTCGGTGGGCAGGTCCGGCGTCAGTTCGACCACGTTGGTGGCGTCGCTGGCATTCTGCTTCGAGAGCTGCAGCGCGGAGTTTTTCATGTCGTTCTTTTCCTTGTCAGCGGGCGGCGCCTGCCTGGGCAATCTGCCCGGACGTACCACCGATATCGATTTTTCCGAATTGGGCAATGCGTCCGTCGGCCATTACGACGACGCGGTCGGCCAGCGCCAGCAGGTTGCGCTGGTGCAGCACCATGAAGACGGTCTTGCCGGCGGCCTTCAGCTCGCCGATGGCGCGGGCCAGCGCGGCTTCGCCGACGTCGTCGAGGTTGGCGTTTGGTTCGTCCAGGACCACGAGGTCCGGCGAGCCGTAGATCGCGCGCGCCAGCGCAAGCCTTTGCCGCTGACCGCCGGACAGCAGCCGACCGGCCTGGCCGACCGGTGTGTCATAGCCTTGCGGCAGGCGCAGGATCATCTCGTGGATGTCGGCGCGCTTCGCCGCGTCGATGACGGCTTCGGAGTCGACCTCGGCGAAACGGCAGATGTTCTCGGCGACGGATCCGTCGAACAGCTCGATGTCCTGCGGCAGGTAGCCGATGTGGGGCCCGAGTTCGTCGCGCGACCAGTCGCGCAGGTCGACGCCGTCGAGCAGCACTTGCCCCGAGATGTGCGGCCAGATGCCGATCAGGCAGCGCGCGAGCGTCGACTTGCCCGCGCCCGACGGCCCGACGATGCCGATCACCTCGCCGGCCTCGAAGCGGATGTCGATCTTGTCGAGGATGGGGGCCTTGCGCTGCGGCGCAGTGGCCGACAGCTGGCGTACGGTGAGCTGGCCACGGACCTGTCCGGCCGTGTGGCTCGGCGATCGCTCCGGGTATTTGTCGAGCAGGGCGCCGACGTCACGATAGGCCTGCCTTGCCTGGCCGAATTCCTTCCAGGTGCTGACCAGCACGCCGATCGGTCGCAGCGCATTCCCCATCAGGACGTTGGACGCGATCATGGCGCCCAGCGTCAGCTCGCCGCGGATCGCCAGCCATGCGCCAAGGGCGAGGATCAGCGACTGCTGGCTGTACTGGACGAATTTCGTGAGGGCAGCGGTCTTGCTGGCACGGGCCTGCGCCTGCCATTGAACGTTTGCATGCTCGCGGTACAGGAGCAGCCAGCGTCGCTTCAGGTTGCCCAGCATGCCCAGCGCCTCGACGACTTCGGCATTGCGCAGCTTGCCGGCGAGGTAGCTGCTGGTGTCGCCTTCGGCCGTGGTCGCGCGCTCCAGTTTCTTCGACGTCAGCCGGTTGTTGACGAACGCAAGCAGCGCAAGAAACACGGTAAAGCCCAGGCCGAACAGGCCCAGCAGCGGATGCATCGCGTACAGCACGGCCAGGTAGATCGGCGTCCACGGCATGTCGAACATCGCGATGATGCCGTTCCCGGTCAGGAACTGGCGCAGGCGCGTCAGCGAGGCGAAGGTGTTCACGTTGTCGCCGCGCGATTGCTCGAGGTTGGCTTCGAAGTTGGCGCGGAAGATGCGGGTGTTGAGCTGTTCGTCGAAACGAACGCCGGCCCGCACCAGCAGGCGCGCGCGGATCCATTCGGCGAAGGCCATCACGGCGACGAACAGCGCGGTCAGCAGGGTCAATGCAACCAGCGTCACTTCGCTCTGGCTGAGCATCACGCGGTCGAACAGCTGCAGCATGTACAGCGTCGGCGCCAGCGTCAGCAGGTTGGCCACCAGGCTGAAGGCGCCGACCCACAGCAGCTCCTTGCGGAACGCCAGCAGCATGCGCGTCAGCGAAGGCAGCGGGGCGTGGGCCTTGGCGGGCAGTGCGATCGGGGTCATGCCGCACCTCCGGCGACCTGCACGCCGGCAGCCGCCGGCGTGGGAGCCGGCATCGCGCGCGGGGCGCTCGCCTTGCGCAACGCGGCCAGCACTTCGTCACGCGGGCCGAAGGCGGCGATCTGGCCATCGCGCAGCGCCAGGATCTTGTCGGCGGCCGGCAGCACGCTGGTGCGGTGCGTGATGATGATGGTGGTGCATTTGCGTGCCTTCAGGGACATCAGGGTATTCATCAGGGCCTGTTCGCCGGCCTCGTCGAGGCTGGAGTTGGGTTCATCGAGCAGTACGAAATTCGGGGTGCCGTAGATGGCGCGCGCGAGCCCGACCCGCTGGCGCTGCCCGCCGGACAGGATCGCGCCGTCGTCGCCGATGCGGGTCTCGAAACCGTTCGGCAGCGCCTTCACCATCTCGGTCAGGCCCACCAGTTCGGTCGCGAGCCGGACTTTCTCGAGGTCGATGTCGCCGAAGCGCGCGATGTTCTCGGCCAGCGTGCCGTCGAACAGTTCCACCGTCTGCGGCAGGTAGCCGAGGTGCGGGCCCAGCTCGTTCTTGCTCCATGCGTACAGGTCCGCGCCGTCCAGGCGCACCTTGCCGGAGACTGCCGGCCAGATGCCCATCAGGACACGGGCCAGCGTGGTCTTGCCGGCGGCGGACGGGCCGATCAGCATCAGGGTCTCGCCCGGCTGCAAAGCGAAAGTCACGCCGCGGATGATCGGCAGGTTCGAGCCGGGGGCGGGCGCGACCACGGCTTCGACCGACAATTTGCCTTGCGGCGCCGGCAGCGGCATGTGCTCGCTGTCCGCCGGGCCGTTGCCGAGGAAATCGTCGAGGCGGCGGTAGGCATCGCGCGCATTCACCACGGTACGCCACTGCGCGACCAGTTGCACCAGCGGGGTCAGCACGCGGCCGCCCAGCGTGGACGCGACGATCATGATGCCGCCGCCGCCCAGCAAGAGGCCCTTGACGCTCAGCCAGCAGGACAGGCCGAGGATCAGCGAGCTTTGCATGGTCTGGATGAATTTCGATACGGCGGAGTTGGCGCCGGCAGTGTCGGATGCGGCAGCCTGCAGCTTGAGGAATTTGCGCTGGCGCGCGATCCAGCGCTGGTAAATGCTCTCGCGCATGCCCATCGCCGAGATCACCTGTGCATTGCGCAGCACGCCGCTGGCGTAGGATTGCGCGGAAATCGCCGCCTGGTTTGCCTCGGTCAGCACGGGCATGGTCTTGCGCTCGGTGCTGAGCCCGATCAGGAATTGCACGACCGCGCCGATCAGGGCGACGACGCCGAGCCAGGGGTTGATGACGGAAACGATGATCAGGAAAAGCACCGACGAAGGCAGGTCCATCATCGCGGTGATTGCGGGCGAGCCGATGAAGTCGCGGACGGTGCGCAGGTCGTTGAATGGCTGGACCGAGCCTCCGCCCTGGCGCAGGCTGGCCGTGAACGAGGCGTCATGCAGCGGCTCGCGAATGGCCGCATCGACGCGCCAGCCTGCCTGCGCCAGCAGCCGGCCGCGCAGCACGTCCAGCACTTCCATCAGCACGTAGATGCCGATCACGCACAGCAGCAGCGACATCAGTGTGGTGACGCTGCGGCTGGATACCACGCGATCGTAGACCTCGAGCATGAAGATCGTCGGCGCCAGCACCAGCACGCTGCTGGCGAGGCTGAAGCCGAGCGCCTTGCGGAAGATCGGCGCCTGCTCCCTGACGGTTCGTCGCAGCAGGGTGGTTTGCGGCTGGCTGGCCGTGTTCGGCGGCTTGGTGGTCATGCGACTTCTCCCAACTCTTTGACTTGATCGGCCGCGTCCTCGTCGGACAGGACCACATACTCGGGCAATGCTGTGGCGGCGCCTTGCTGATTCGCTTCTTTTGCGGGCGCGCCCTGGTCAGCGTCGGCGGCGAACACGAAGCGCAGCACGAACTGAGCGCCCTGGTTTTGCAGGCTGATTTCGCGCAGCCGCTCCTGTCGGAAGCGCGTTTCATCCGCTGCGCTGATGCTGAGGCGGAAGCGGATCCGGCCATCTAGCGTCAGCATCGATACGACGCCGTCGCGGATGCTGAGCGTATGGCGGTCGAAATACACGGGCGCGTTCGGCGAAAAACGCATCAGCGGCAGCGGACGTTCCCCCAGGCGCGCGATGTTGAACGGGCTGGCGGGCGTCTGGAACACCGCGCGGCAGGCGCGCGATACCGAATAGATCGCGTTGCAGATCATTTGCGAGCCCAGCTGCGGAAAGCGCTCGCGCAGGCCGCGGTATACAAGGTGATGCAAGGTTACGCGGTTCCAGCAGCGGGTGTCGCGTACGACGGGCGCAATCTCGTTGCACACATCGGCAAAGGCTTGCTGCAGCTGCCTCAGCTGAGTCGCCACGGCCGGAGGCGCGTTCAGCGGGATGGAGAGCGGCTCGGGCGCGCGCCCCGTCTTCATATAGGAGCGCTTGTGCGCGGCGCGCGGGGCGGCCTGTTTGGGTTGCATCGTTCTGGCGGTCCTATGGGTTCAGTGGGGCCCGGAGAGGGGGGGCGACCCGTGCTCAGGGACGCGCCTCGAAACAACCGGCGATCTTGCCCAGGTCCTGGTCCGTGAGCATGCCGGCGGCGGCATGCAGCCGCAGGTAGGCCAGCAGATAGCCGTGGCGTGCCTCGGACAGGTCGCGCCGCGCGGTGTAGAGCTGTTGCAGCGCGGTCAGTACGTCCAGGTTGACCCGCTGTCCGCCGGCCACGCTCTTGCGGGTTGCTTCCACGGCCTCCGAAGCCGAGCGTACGGCCTGCTCCATCGCCCCCATGCGAATGCGGCTGCTGGCGACCAGCTGGTACTGCTTGCGCACTTCGACCAGCGCCTTCTGCAGCGCTGCGTCAAGCTCGGCTTGGCCGGCACCGAGGCGGGCCGCAGCCTGCCGCGTTTGTGCGTTCACGCCACCGCCACTGTAAATCGGCAGCGACATTTGCACACCGATCGCATTGATGGTCGATTGCTGATTGAAGGTGAACAGGGAATCGGAGGTGTTTCGGCTGTGCGACGCAACCAGGTCGACGCGCGGATAATGGCCCGCGCGGTTGCGCTCGACCTCGGTTTGCGCATAGTCGACCGAATAGCGCTGCGCGCGTACTGCAGGGTTGTTCGCGGTCGCCAGCGCTTCCCACTCGGCCAGGGTCGCCGGTGCCATCGGCAATTCCGGCAAGATCGCCGCCAGGGTGTCCAGCGCGCCGGGATCGCCGCCAACGATGACTGCAAGCTCGTCGCGGCGGTTCGACACAACGTCCTGCGCCTCGAGTACCTGTGCCTGTGCCAGCTCGAACCGGGCGCGCGCTTCCAGCACATCGGTCCGAGTGCCTGCGCCTTTCTCGAACAGGTTCTGGTTCGCGATCTGGTTTTCGTGATACGCGTCGCGTTGCGCGACATTCAGGCGCAACTGGTCTTCGGCCAGCAACGCTGCGAGATACGCGGTCGTCAGTCGGTTGATCAAATCTTGCGTGTCGCCGGAAAACTTCGCCTCGCTGTAGTTCACCTGCACCTTGCCGCCCATGTAGCGCTGCCAGGCATCCATGTTGAACAGCGGCTGGCGCACCTGGAGCGTGGCGGCCTTGCTGGTGTACTGCGGGTTGTCGTTTGTCTGGTTGCCGTTGGCCGCCGTGATCGTCCGGTCAGCATCGTTCTTGCTGAAATTGTACGAGGCGCTGACATTCGGAAGCAGCCCTGCACGGCCGATCGCTTCATATTCATTGGCCGCTGCGCGGTTATGGCGCGCGCCCTGGTAGGCCGGGTCTTTTTCCAGTGCGACCTGGTACGCTTCCATCAGGTTGAGCGCGTGTGCGGGCAGGGCCAGCGTCGCCGACACCAGCGACACCAGGGCGCTGGCCAGTCTCAGTTCGGGACGACGGATGCGGGCGGATCGGGGGAAACGTGCGGCGCGATAGATTGGCATGGCAGGGCTGGTTTGGGCTGGGATTTTCGATATTGTTTTACTGCCGAATGCTACAGCAACTCCCTTGCATGGTATTTCAAAATTCCATGCATATATGAACTTTTCAACTGTAGGTTCGCTGGCCGATCCATACTGTGATGGTCGTCACATTGCGCCAGGGGCGGGGTATCCGGTTAGACTGCGCGGTTGGACTGCGCCCCTCGCGCAGTGCTGCTCATTGAACAAGAGACGATCGAATGAAAAAAGAACTGACGATGAAACGAATCGCCGACCTCGCGCTGGCGCTGCTGATCGGCGTGGTTTTGCTGCTGCCGTCGCTGCTGATTGCGATTTTGCTGAAGCGGGATGGCGGGCCGGTGCTGGTACGCCCGCACCGGGTCGGGCGTCATGGCCGCATGGTCAAGACCTTCGAGTTTCGCTCGGCGGTATCGGAGCCGGGCGCGATGGAAACCGTGGGCGGCTGCGAAGGCGAGCGCGTCACGCCGCTCGGCGCATTTTTGCGGCGCACCGGGATGGTCCGCTGGCCGATGCTGCTGAGCGTGCTGCACGGTGATTTCAGCGTCGTCGGCCCGCGCGCCGAAATGCCGCGCTATGTCGGTTGTTATCCGACCGAGGTGCGCAAGCGTGTATTGGCGGTGAAGCCGGGACTGATCGATTTGTCGACGGTGGAGTTTCGCGAAGAGCGCCGGCTGCTGCAGGGACTCGAGGGCGAAGCACTGGAAAATGCATACATGGAAAAGGTTTTGCCGCAGCGGCTGGATTATGCGCAGCGTTATATCGAACGCCGCGGTGTCCTGACGGATGCCGGCATCCTGCTGCGCGCGCTGCTGCTGCCATTGCGCGGCTGAGGGCGCGGCGCAGGCGGCTGTTTTTGTCTGCATGCACGCAGATAAACACGCAGGCAAAACAAAGGCCACCCCAAGGGTGGCCTTTGTTTTTTCAGGCGGAAAGGATCAGGCGGCGTTCGTGATCAGGAACTGCGCCTTGTCGCGGCCGGCCATCCATTTCGGCGGCTTGCCGCGGCCGCTCCAGGTTTCGCCGGTCGCGGTGTTGCGGTATTTCGGCGCCACCGGGCGGCGTGCCACCTTGACCGGCTTGCGCTTTGCGCCGGCGCCGAAGCCGAGGTCTTCCGGCGAAATGCCGTAATCCTTCATTTTCGTGTGAATTTCCGAAATCGCTGCAGCGATTTCATTCTTGCGCGCCTGCTCGGCTTCCTTCTGAAGCCTTTCAATCTGACTTTGCAGTTCTTTGTAAGTCGTCATGGTATTCCCCGATGAATTGAGTTGCATATGGTAAACGGCTCCAGTGTAAGAGTGCCGGAACCAGCCGGCGAATTATATTCGAAGTGCTGAAGGGACGAGCGCGATGACTCACTAATAATTTGAAAAATAATGTAATTCAATGATTAATAAAGGTCTTCATCGAATGGTGTTATATTTGAGAAACGTTTTTTCCGGCTTTCAACGATTAATCTTTCGATTTTCGGCCATTTGATACCGGTGATCGTCCGAACATCGGTACAGAATCCCGATTTTTCCACTGAGTGAATTTCCGGCCATTGATATTTATTCAAACCGGTGCGGATTATTCCGGTTCGAATGGCGCGGCATTTATCGGGCCGGCATGCGGCCAGGGGGAGGGGGGAATGAGGCAGGCGCGCCGGTGTACGCGGGCAGCGCCTTGGCAGTGCAGCTCAGTTTTTCCCGGGGCTGCCGGTGTGCAGTTCCATCATGGCCTGTTCATGGCGGCCTTCGCAGAGCAGCGGAATCACGTCGAGCGCGTTGTCGATGGCCCGGTCGATCAGTACCTGCTCTTCGGCGCGCGGCCGGTGCAGCACGAAATCCACCACCGGCTGCTGCAGTTTCAGTTCGCGCGGATGGCCAATACCTATCCTCAGTCGCCAGTAATCCTGCGTGCCGAGTGCGGCAGTGATGTCTTTCAGGCCGTTGTGCCCGCCGGAGGAGCCGCCCTTTTTCAGTTTCGCCGCACCGGGCGGCAGGTCGAGTTCGTCATGCACGACCAGCACTTCGTCGGGCGCGATCTTGTAAAAGCGCGCCAGCGCGCCGACCGACTGGCCCGAGCGGTTCATGTAGGTTTGCGGTTCGAGCAGCCAGACCTCGCTGCCGGCGATGCGGGTCTTCGCCGCCAGCGCATTGAAGCGCGATTCCTTGCGCAGGTCGCCGCGCGCAAGCTGGTCGACCAGCCAGAAGCCGGCATTATGGCGGGTCAGTTCATAGTCGGCGCCCGGATTGCCGAGGCCGACAATCAGGCGGATGGGTGCGCTGGGCATGGGGGTTCGGGGTCAAAAAGGCGGATTATCGCGGATCGCGCGCGCGTAAAAAAGCCCGCCGCAAGGGGCGGGCTTTCCGGCGCTGCGAAGCAGATTACTTCTTCTCTTCGTCGGCAGCGGCGTCCGCCTTCGCGCCGCGCGGGATGACCGCGGTGGCGATGGTCGGGTTTTCCTTCGCGTGCACGGCGGTCACGCCAGCCGGCAGCTTCAGGTCGGCAACGTGGAAAGACGCGCCTTCGGTCATGTTCGACAGGTCGACTTCGATGAATTCCGGCAGGTCCTTCGGCAGGCAGCTGACGTCCAGCTCATTCAGCACGTGGCTGATGACGCCGCCGGCCAGCTTCACGACCGGAGCGATGTCGGCGTTGATGAAGTGCAGCGGCACCTTCACGTGCAGCTTGGCGTTCGGATCGATGCGCTGGAAATCGATGTGCATGACCAGTTGCTTGTAAGCGTGCATCTGGAAATCGCGCAGCACGACCTTCTCGGCCTTGCCGTCGACTTTCATGTCGAGGATCGACGAGTGGAACGCTTCCTTCTTCAGCGCGTGGTACAGCGCGTTGTGATCCAGCGAGATCGCGACCGGTGCCTCGGTGCCGCCGTAGATGATGCCCGGCGTCTGGCCCGCACGACGCAGGCGGCGGCTCGCTCCGGACCCCTGCTCGGTACGCGGGAA
>JACCDX011835341.1_pt1 | contig 26794 bp, 25 predicted proteins | sample 7449681 | NCBI WGS metagenome assembly JACCDX01 (sample SAMN15323450, study PRJNA562643) | freshwater metagenome | isolation source: river surface water | place: USA:Blue River Watershed | collected 2017-08-18
CTCTGTAATGCAAACATACTTACCTCGTCGCGTTCTATAACAGATTCTTCGTCGGATTCATAATCAGATTCATCATCATTGGGCTCTTCGGCTAAGACACTGCGACACATAGGACATGAGAAGCCATTCATTGCGGCATTCTTAAGGAAACAATTACTATGAAAGCAATGACAGCATTCAGTCGTAATGCAGTTCTTGGTGGTGTCAATGTCTTCAAGACAAATGCTGCAGCATTCAATAGAGGTGTTCATGGTTAAAATAACTTCTGTGGTTGGTTAAACAATAATAATAGTTGGTTTTGTTTTACCTATTGTAGATAAAAAAAGGATTCAATTTTTATAGGGGAACCTACGGTTCCCCCTATGACCCCCTCCCTTGATTATTTGTTTGTTTTTTTTGATTTATAACAGGGGCGAACGAAGTGAGCCCTTTATTCAATGCTTCTTTTATAACAATATTAAATGAATGTTTGAATAGTGCTCGCTATCGGAGCGTCTAGCAACGCACCTTACCGCTCGCACCGTGTTATGTAATTTTATATTTTGTATATAATTAAGGGAGGGGGTCATAGGGGGAACCGTAGGTTCCCCTATAAAAATTGATTCCTTTTTCTATCCTCTATTGGTAAAGCAAAATCAATCAATTATCGTTTATTCAACTTAAAGTTATTTTAACAATGTCCGCTAGAAAGCCCTTTTGCAAGATTTGCTTCGATGCCAAGAAGCCCGAGTCTCAATACACTTCGCACTTTATTCGTGCCACCAACGACCCCAACAGTGCTGTAACTTGCCCTGTGCTATTAGCCACCGAGTGCCGTTATTGCCATAAGATGGGTCATACACTTCAACATTGCGCTGAGCGTAATCGTGCTAATGAAAAAAAACAGCAAGCTATTGCTCCTAAGCCAATAGTTTCTTCTAAGCCAGTTGAAGTAGCTCAACCCAAAAAAACAAGCACAAATAAGTTTGCTCTATTGGACTCGGATGACGAGGAAGAGGTTACAAAAGAGCCTGTAAAAACAATTGCAAAAGAGCCTGTAAAAGCAAATGTTGCGCCTATTACAAAGCCAATTATAAATGCATATCCTTCTTTGCCCGCCTTTATTCCAAGACCTCAAAACATCGTATTATGCGACCCAGGTAATATTGTGTCTGTTTTCGGCACCAAACCCAAGCCGCTTGTTTTCAAGCCTGTGGAAATTCCAAAACATAAACCGTCATACTTTGAAATTTGCGAGAAGCAGCGTCTTGAGCGCACCATACAAATGTATATGAAGAAAGGCACTGCTCGCTTTGCGCTTGATTCCGAGGTTTGGTAAACTATTTCTATATGTATATTTAATTATCTTTATCTTTATCTTTAATTTTAACTAAACTTAACTTAACTTTGTTAAAAGGCAATTTGCTTTTTTTATGCCTCTATTATAAAAAATGATATTAGTTATTTATTTTGACAGATTTCATAGAGATTTGGATAGAATGCTTAATAAATATAACATACCACATAGAACACTTCAAGTTTCTAATGTACATCCAAATGATTACAAAAACATTGATACAATTATAATTGCAGGTTCTATGCGCAGGATATTGCGTGATGGCGATGTGCCACAAATAGACCAATTAATGACCGAAAACAAAAAAATTATAGGCATTTGTTATGGTTTCCAATACTTGGCACTAAAGAGTGGAGGAAAATTAGGCGAATTTACCAAATTCAAGGGATTCCGACATCACGATGGAATTTCCATGCAATACAATCATCATGACCGTGTATTAAGTTTACCCAAACAATGGCGTATACTTAACAGAATGGAAAATTTCATTAATATTGCTGCCACAGATAAATGGATTGGCTTTCAATTTCATCCTGAAAAATCCGACACCAATTTTAAGACTTTTTTGTTGCCTTTATTACAATAGAAAAAATTGAACGAATAACTTCCAACATTTTTAGAAATCATATTTCGAAAAATGGAAACACCTTTATTAATTGACATTGACGCTATTAATGATATTCCCAATGAATATCCAGATGAATTTCTCCAATTTTGTTTGCAACATGGATTAAAATATCCAAATATCAACACCGGCAATGGAAAAGCATTATCTGTTATGTTAAAATACAAAAATTGTTATTGGAATAGAAAAACTTGCGATGCGTTTGTAAAAAAATTCAATATTGATACACAAGACAGTATCCAATTATTTAATAAACATAATCAATGGGGAATAAAAACCAATAGTGGAACCGAACGAGGCAAATTATATATTGTATATCCTTATTGCCTGTCAAATAAACATAAAATGCGCAGAGATTTTAAGTTTGATGGCACGGAAGATGAAAAAAACGCGGAAATAGATAAAATTAAATCCACTATAAAAAACGATTATATAGATGTGCCAAATTCTCTATGGCAATTAGGCCATAAAAATCCCGATTCCACCGATAATACTTGCACAAACCTGGTATTACAGCCCCCCATACAAGGCAAATACAGAGATAATTATATATTTATCGACACTATAACCAAATTTCCCACACCTAAAACATTAGCAAACATGATAGAGAAAAAAGATATAGAATTCACACCCGAACAAATCGCCGCATATAAACAATTATTTGACACATTATTTGCATCTATCTAAACAAATATTGTAATATTCTTTATTAAGTTCTGTGCCAAAACATCTTCGCTCTGTGTTTTTGCAGGCTAATGCGGTTGTACCGCTTCCCAAAAATGGGTCAACCACAAGCGACCCTTTTTTACTGAATAATTTCACCAAATGTTCCATTAAAGCCAGCGGTTTTACTGTTATATGTGTATTATTTTCGCCTTTTTCTGTTTTCGAAGGCTTTGATACCAAGAAGTTTTTATCATAGCTTTCATTGTATTCATCGGTTGTTATTATATTTGCAGGGACTCTATCGTTATCTATTCCAACTCTTTGTGAAAAGTCCAATAATCCTGTATGAAATTGCAATTCGTTTTGTATAAATGTCAAATTGCCTATGGGTTTCATAGCCACACATATAGGTTCAAAACATGACCTGATTTGAGGCGTTTTAAAATCCTTATATTCTTCTATTAATCTTTGTTTTTCTTCGTCTGAAATCTTCATTTTTTCAATTACATGTGATATAGACATGCCTTTAGGCATGCTTTGTGTATAGGTCCAATTTATCATATCACGAATTTCAAACCCGGCAATTTCGCAACTCATCGCAATTGCATGATATAATCTGGGGGATGAAAATGACAGAAAATATGCACCCGGTTTCATTTTTTTAAACAATAATTTTGACAACTCCAAATAATAATCGTATAAGTTTTTCACTTGCGATTTGTCGAATTTCATGCCTTTTGGCAAATGTCTAATATGACTGTTTTTTACATCACTATTTACTTCATTTGATGACCAATTATTATCCAATTTATCAATAAAATAAGGAGGATCCGTAATAACACAGTCAATGCTGTTGTCTTCAAATTTGTCAAGTTCTGTCATACAATCCGCATTTAATATTACAATATCAGTATTAGGCGCGGTTTCAACGGAATCTTCGACAACAACATATTCTATAGACGCATTATTAATCAATTCAATTAATTCCGTTTTATTCTTATATTTGTAATTTTGTATTCCAAGTTCAGCGCATTTGGAAAACAGTTCTGATTTAGAAAATTTGGCTAAGTTCATTCTATAAACTATATGTTAAAATATGATTACTATTCAAATATGTTATCATGTTTATAATCAATTTTTTTCATTTTTTTATTTGTTAGAATAAATAATATATACAATGGAATTGGATGCATCAAATGAAAAAATAATACATGCAATGAAAACAATAGATATAGAACCTTTTGTGCCTGACCATAATACCAGTTTTTTCTTGGAACAACAAATAATTTTATGCAAATCTTTATTAAATCCAACTGAGATAGAGTTTACTGAGTCGCAAATATCCATGCCAGGACATTTACCAGAGGGTGTTCAAACATATATAAATTCTGCCCCTGTGAAAAACACATTTAAATTCACTTTATCAATAAAGGGCAATAAAACCGTGCATATTCATATCACATTTTTCAATAAAACAGTGAAAAAATCGCTGATGCAATTTATTGCCAAAAAAATGGAGCTTTGGTTAAAAATAGCATATCATTATGCTCCACAACATTGTTCAAACATATTAAATGTGCATATCTTTATGACAGATTTGAAAAAAACACTTCCGGCAAAAGGTGAACCGATAGAGCCAATCAATGCAAATACCGCATTTACAACATCATGTAGTGCAGAAACAAGCATTCATCTGTTTCGCCGCGAAGAATGGTTCAAAGTATTCATACACGAAACATTTCATTGTTTGGGACTGGATTTCAGCCATCATACAAGTAGTGCGAATTTGGCAAAACAAAGCATATTGTCGATTTTTAATATAAAATCGGATGTGCGCCTATTCGAAACCTATTGCGAAATGTGGGCAGACACGATGAATTTGATTGTTTGTAATGTGATTGATTACCCCAAAATGTCTTCAAAACAAATCATGAACTTAACAACACGGCAACTTAACATAGAACGCAAATTCGCCCTGTTTCAAGCGGCCAAGGTATTGGCCCATTATAGCACAAGCTATCAACAATTATTTGATAAAAGCGTGCGACCAAAATTCGTGGAAAAAACAGAGGTATTTTGCTATTATATTTTGCGGTCTCTATTGATGTATAATTTGAATGTGTTTTATAATTGGTGTTTGCGGTCGAATCAGGGGTCATTGGCCTTTATAAACCCTGCAATTAATGTTTCTAAGTTTTTAAAAATATTTGGCTATCATGACCAAGGATACATAAGGACTGTGGAGGATATTAATGTATTGCAGATGACAAGAGGACAAAAATTTTTGCGGGAAACTATGCGGATGACGGCCCTTTAAAGGGGGCAAAGCCCCCTTTGGATCCCCATTTTTAATAATAAAATTATTAATGTTTTATTAATTGGCGAGCGAAGCGAGCCAATATAAATATAATAATATAGTGCTTGTTATAAAAGCGCGCTCAACGGATTTTTGCATTTTTTTAATATTTTGAGAACTCATAATACTACTTGCACAATAAGGGAAGGATCATAAGGAAACCGTAGGTTTCCTTAAAAAATTGAACACAAAACATTTTAAACAATATACAAATAAATATAAAACAATATATTTATTTATGGGAATCAAAAATCTGAATCGTTTTATTGCTAACAATGCGCCATCTTCAATCAAAAAAATTCATCTATCGTCGTTGGAAGGCAAGTCTATATGTATTGATGCAAGCATATATATGTATCGTTTTCAATCAGATAACCGTTTATTGGAACACTTTTATACAATGGTATCAATATTTCGTCTATACAATATTTGCCCTATTTTCGTGTTTGATGGCAAGGCTCCAGATGAAAAAAAAGAATTATTAAAAGAACGCCGCGAAAAAAAACAGCATGCTGAAGCCGCGTTTCAGGCATGCGCCGAACAACTGCAACAAACTTCAGACGCAGCAGAACGCGCCGAACTTGAAAATGAAATGTTTAAGTTGAAAAAACAGTTTATTAAGATAAAAGACGCGGATATCAAGGCAGTGCAACAATTACTGACGCTTTATGGTGCGCCCTGGATTTGCGCCGTCGGCGAAGCCGACGCCTTATGTGCACAACTTATGTATAAACGCCGTGTTTATGCCTGCATGAGTGAAGACATGGATATGTTTGTTTATGGTTGCAACAAAATCATTAGACATATGAGTTTGCTTAAACACACTGTGTTGCTTTATGACCTGCATGATATACTTATACAACTCAACATGAATCTTATGGAATTCAAAGATATTTTGGTGCTTTCTGGCACAGACTACAATAAAGATGATTCCACAAATCTCTATGATTCTATCAAATGGTTTCAAAAATATAAAAAAATGACGCTTGCTTCAATGGATGGCATTCCAACATTTTATGAATGGCTTTGGCAAAATACCAAATATATCAAAAATATGGATATGTTAATGTCTACACATGCTATGTTTGATATTCGCAGGGATTTGGATAATGCCTTTATTGATGGGTTGCAAATACATTATGCGGATATAGAAAAAAAAGGTCTGCAAGATTTTATGCGCGAAGATGGCTTCGTATTTTAAGGGAACAAAATTCAAAACATTGAACCTTCCTTTTCGCATATATTTTTTCACAACTACATAGATAGTGCAATTATAGTTCTTATAAAAATGATAAATTATATTCAAACATGGTGTATTGTATTGCCCACGCTTCAATTATATATATTGGCCAAAACCAAAAACTACATAATCGCATATGAAACAACCTGTTTATACGCAGTCACTTATTTGGCTTCAGCTGGCATAATAGGATGGTTCGAATTATTCGACATAGATATTGAATCCGCAAAAAATGACCCGTTTTACGGTTATTCTCCATACGTTGCAAATCATATTATAACACCAATGCTTATTTATCAAGGATGGAATACTATTGCATGTTTGCTTCATAAAGATTTGCGAACACCTGAATCCATGATTCATCACATATTAGCATTTACTCTTGCTTTATGTGGGATGGATTCTCTTCTTCATTATTGGGCTATTTATTTTTTCGGAATCACAGAGGTTAGTACTGTTCCACTTCAAATTATGATTTTGCAGAAAAAATTGGGGTACAATAATACTTATGCAAGTTATGCATTTGCAGGATTGTTTACTGTTGTGCGACTTATTTATTGGCCCATTTACTATTGGCATTGTATAAATCAAGCATTTATTGTTGATATGCGGCCTGTTCATTTTTATGTATTCACTTCTATCAGTACTTTATTGACTGTGATGCAATTTTATTGGGGATATAAAATAATTAGCAAAAAGTTTACAAATAAGTAATAGGCACACGAAATATTTGCTTTTTTTCATCCACAGGCACATTATAATATATTTCATAATTATTTGTACAGCGGTCTTCAGATACATAAAACTCGTGATTTATAAATCCACGCAAAATCAAAACGCGTTCACCAACATGATATGTATCACCTATTTTCAGGTCTGTTTCTTCCACTTCTCTTATATTATTAAGTGATATTGCTGTATTTAAATATGCATTTGATACTGGCAATTCAGGATTTTTTGCATCTGATATGAGAAATGTTTTTACAATTGTTTTTTGTCCAACAATATCGTCTTTATTATTAAAATCAATAATTCTATCCGGTCCTATCCATTGTATAATAAAGGGGTCCTTTGATCCACCAATGGGTGTTTTTGGTGTAATTTTATATATTTTACGATTGCGAAAATTAATAACTGGTTTGCTCATTTCTCTATTATTTTGATTATAATATTTAAATCAAAATAATAATCAATTTTTTTACAAATATTTTATATCCTTTATTTGCAACCATAATTCATAACATCTCTGTTGTTTGGCTTCTATATCTCCTTGTTGCCAAAAAGCCAGGATTTTTTCCACTACTTCCTCATCTGAATCCGCCAACACAATATACTGCGACCAATCAATATCTAGTGGCAATACCATATCTGTATTCAACAATACTGGAATACGACCTGCAGCTAATGTTTGATAAAAACGCATAGAAAAATTTCCAGCACCTCTATTGCATACATTAAAATGTGTATTCATCATATTATTATTATAATCCTCTTTCAAAACAGGGTCACATGGGTCACCGCCCATAAAGCGATTGCGCAATATAAACACAGATTCAATATGGGGGGATGTACCAATTTTTTGCAAGGTTCTGATGCGATAAGGGCTCAACAATCCGCAAAATCCAACACGCGGTTTTAAATTATTATTTTTTGGCAAGGGTTTGAATGGCTCTATCGCAGTGTCCCAAATATACGGCAACAGGAATTCATTGGGTTTTCTCAAGGATTTGCGCATACTTGTGCGATATAAAATCACATTCACAGGCACATTAAACTCGTCTTCAATATCAGATACCAAAAATATAGCAACTTTAAATTGCGCGCTACCAAAATAGTTTAATTTATATTGAATTGCTGAACGGTCTGTTATTCCCCATCGCAACTGGCTGGAAACCAATATATCAAATGGTTTGCCGGATTCCAGGTCGCATGTGACTGTATGCGGTGGCACCAAATCCAATATGTATTTTGGCATTCCATGAGGGCAATTATCATATGCAATTATCATCGTTTGTTTTATAATAGTTCTTGGCGCGTTGTTTATAGATTGATTATAAAAAACTCATATAGAACAAAAAACAATATTGTAATTATAATAATATAATTACTATGGATACAATCAATGTTTATGTAGCGGAATTCACCGACGGCACCAAAGGTTTGTTGCCATTAAATTCATCAACAAATTCACAAGATGATTTGCCATTATTATGTAGGTGTTTTTATGGAAAAACTGTAAAACAGATGCATGAAACAATTTTAAGTTTGGACCCGTTTCATTATATTGGAACAGTAGACCGTTATGTGCATCTTTATGGGTCAAATACCATTATAGATGCGGACAGATTGGCAAATATTGATAGAATTAAATACGCAACAGAGACTGTGTTTACAGAAAGCAAAAACCTCATAGACATTGTATTTTATAATAAACGCGTTAATACATCCATCAATTACCAAGAATTAATAAATAAAATTGAGGCGCATAAACCCCTCTATACAATGGCTGATATAGACCAACTATATGAATGGCTTGATAAAAAACCGCGCATCGTGGATATTTTCGAAATGTATAGCCGAATTATAAAAAAAATCAGTGCCACCTACAAAAAATTTGCAACCTTGATAGAGGGAGGTAAAAAAGAAATAACAAAACTCATTGGATTTGAATCGCATCTTTGGCTTTACAGTCCAAATGTATATTTCGATGATATTATGTTGAGAGGCGACCCCTCTATTGACCCAAAAAATATGTACGAATGTTTAGAACTTATTTATTATACTTTGCAAAATCGTTGTGATGAATTTATCCATGATATGGGCGAGGCATGGCCTGACCCCAGCATTGGTATTTTTCAACAAAAAATACAGAGAAACCTAGATGCCACTAAAGGCAATGGGCGAAATTGAGGTGGATGGCGGCGCAACAGTAAATTGCATATTATTCTCTGTTTTCTTGTTGAAATCCGGCGCAAGATTCGAAACAAATGTGGATGTAAAATCAGATACATATGAATTTGTACTGTTTGATTGGTTATAATTTAATACAATATCATATGTAAACCCGGCGGTGGTTGCCAATCGCAAATCATTTATTGTTATATTACCCAAATAAATGGTTCCACTAAAGGCGCCATTATTTGCAGGAGAAATGGTGCCTGTAACAGTAGATAAAAACCCTTCACTAAATGACACGGTTGGCGTGCTGAATTGATATGCGATTTCACCCGCATAATATACAGTTATTGATATATCTGATGGAAAAATTCTCACTGTAAATTGCCCTGATTGGCCAACTGATGGAGTGTAAAACCCATTCACCGTTATTGCCACAGGGGTTACAATAGAGAATAAATAATTTATTTGATTTACAATAGGTCTGACAATAAATCGCAAAATAGTTGGGCGATTTCCGGAAATATCAGTTGATGATATGATACCCCATTGTTCATTAGATTCCACATTCTCAACCGCATATGTATATGTTGAAACATAATTGTATAATGGCACGGCAGGGTCCAAATACAACATAATTGGAGGTCCAGGCACACCAGCATTGGTACTTGGCACATGCATGGTTAAACATTCTGTCTGAAGAGCGCGTCTCAAATTTCCACGCACATTTTGCGCAAAATTTTGCCTCTGTGATAGAGATCCAGATTCGCGTTTTTTATATTGAAGTATTTCGGCCTTGCGTCGCATATTCAAATCATATTGTGTTGGCCCTCCTGGAAAGTAGGGTGAAACAGGCGTATAACGAGTCGGCGGAACATTATATAACGCAGCTGTTCTTCTATTTGTGTATTGCAAACAATTCAGATTGGGTATTGACATGTATATACATTCATGGCATTTGCTTGTATTATTATTATTTGAAAAATAATACAAACTATCATTTTAACGGTTGGAATTATAAAAATTCGCCGATAAATAAGAATTGAATTTACTGCTTGTTTGTGCACTAGCAGATGCCTTGCTTGAATTGGTGTTAGGTCCACCAGAAGCAATTTTGCTGATTTGAAACACATTCAATGCGGAATCGAAATAGCGCAAATCGGACAAATTTCCATTAAATCCGCCATCCTGGCAAACATATACATTGCTGTAATTTTGGCGAGGAATATAGACCAAATCTTGGCGTTTTGTTAGAACACCATTCACATAAACATCTAATACGCGGTTTTGCAAGCGAATGGCTAAATGAATCCATTTATTATAAGGCAATTCTGAGACATCAATTTGTTGTGTACTTGAATTAATGCCATCTGTTTGTGTAACTGCTCCATCATCTTGCATGGTATCCATGTAAATGGTTGCTGTCATTTCATTTGCAGCTGATTTGTTAACATATAAAGAAGGCGCTCCATTAAAGGTATTTGCATTATAATTGCCCTTTGTAAACACATGATGTCGATCATCGTCTGTTTCGCCTGTTAAATATAACCATACACTGTAGGTGAATTCTGCGCCACTATCCTTATTTTCACTGTATTGCACTAATGGCGCGTTTGTACGCGGGTCTTGTTGAATTGTTTGTGCTTCGCCGCCATTAATCATTCCATCAATAATGTAGGGGGATTTCGGTGGCTGCATAAAATAACTGATAATCATAGAGCCAAAATTAAACAGCAACATAAAGATAATAACAATCACAATAATAAATGCAAACTTGGCAACAATTGTATTGGATTCTAAAAATTCATTGCCGGCATCCACTGCGGTCTTTGATGAAAAATCACTCACAGCATTATTTAAATTGGTTTTGATATCATTGAATCCAGAAGTTATATTTCCCATGTCTGGTAATTGAATTGCAGGTGCATTTGAAGGGCCTGCCGCAGGCGGAGGTGCAACATTCATACTATATACTAATATAGTATAGACATATTTTACTGCGCATTTTTATGGATTTTGCGGTAACAAAAATCCGTCGCCTTTTATGGTAAAACCCGCTAAAGCTATTGGCATACTGTTTCCAAATATTATATTGTTTTGATATTGGGGTCTTGCAATAGCCGTACCTTTATTTGCCATCATATGGCCATCTACATATAACTCTGTTGCGCCAGGTTGCAAATTGATTGTAAGCGTATGATATTCACCATCATCCAACAAGGTTATGTTTGGATATATTGGCAGGTCTAAATTGGTTCTAACATTTCCACTATCTTTATAAAATACAACAAGGTTATCCCAAATATATTTGTCGTATATGTTTGAAATATTTTTATTCCCATAGAATCCAAAACTTATATCACCATATGCAAATAATGTATTAAATGCAGTTGGGTTGCATCTAAAATCATTTGAGGAAGCATGACAAAACCACTTTTTTGAGCTTTGCTCTGTTGCATTAGAATCACCAATATATTTCATCCCAAATGTAATGGCCTTTCCGTAAGGTATCAATAAAGGTGTGGATAAATTATTCACATTTGTATTATCCGACAATGTAAATGTTGTTGCACTTAAGTCTAATATGGATGGATTATCTTTTAATTTCAAAGTGCCTCCATCAAATTTTTGACTGTCTTTTTCAAAGGATAATTTGTCAGATATCACCAAAGAATAACTGATTGCAAAGACCACAAAACCAAATACATACAATGTTATCAATGCCAATGTTGATAATCCACCAGCCTTCATTTTATTTGTGAAAATCGCATATGCAGCGGTTATAGCAATGCACATAATTGCCAATAAATTTTTATTTGTAAAAGGCTGTTTAATAATAATAAATGATATTAACCCAAAATAAGCAAAAGTGGCTAAAACATATAATTGCGCTGGATTCATACTGGTTATAATAAATTCATATTTAAAACTTTTAATAAATATGAATAGCTAATTTATGTGTTTACACAACATTCACATTATAAGTTGTGTCACCGTTCTTGAATGCCAAATCCAATTTGTAATCCCCAGTGAATTTCTTAATAGGATTTTCGCCATTTCCACTCAAATAACTGGTCCAAGCAGTTTGAGGGTCAGTAGCGGTTGTGGTGCGTTTAAAACTGGCCAAATATGCACCTAATTGACCAAAAACAAGAGGTGATGTTGCGGATGGCACATCAATGGCGTCGTCTCTAATGGATTTCACCAATTTTCCATTCAAATAAATATCAATATAATTGTTTTGCACACTTACAATAACATGCGCCCAGGTTTGCATAGGGAAATTGTCGGTAATCGTTATACTTTGCACAGTTCCTGGAGTATTTCCATCATCTCCAGCATTTGTATAATCCAATTTCAATTTGGGTGTATTGGCCCCATCCAAATAAAGACCTATGTTATTACCAGAACCGTCTTTGGCGGGCCTATTAAAAATGAATTTTTTACCAGTGCCAATATTGTTCTTGGGCATGTATACATAAACCCAGCATTCATATGAATAAATAGATGATTCAGGTGTCACAAGGTCATCAGCTGTTTTAGATGCATTGGTTTTTGCTAAATCCAATCTGTCAGCCAACACAGTAGTTTTACTGAAAAAGAAGAAAAACACATAAACAATAACCACTAAAGCCACAATTAATAAAATAGTTGATGTTTCCATATATAGATATATATATCGCCGAGGATTTTTGTTTTTTGCAAAACAATGATATAGAAATTTCATACATCTTATTAGTAATCTTTCATGAATAAAAATTTGATAAATGATATTAGAACACAAGCACAATTTCGCGGCATTACTTTCTCACGCCATAAAAAATCCGATGTGAAAAATGCTTTATTGGACAATCTTCTTAAAGGCAAAATAGAGCATGCATGTCATTGGGCCGCCGAATATATCTGTGCCGGGCATTATTTGGACCTATGGGAAAATATTCTTTATTTTTGCGCCAAATACATTCATGTTGGAAATCCTAAATTGATTTGTTATCTTGAAAAACGATTTCTCACTTTTCGCGGCATTATTACTTCCGGCAATTTTATAACTCCATTAGAGTTGCGCAATAATCCCACAATTCGCAACCTTTTTGCTGAAGTGGTCAGTGTTCTCTGTTTAAGCAATAAAAAACACAGTGTTGAAGTAATTAAAATCAACAAATCCGAAGAATTTGATATTGCCTTGATGGCCGAACGACTCAAAGCCCCCAACATCAATTATGCAACACCCATATTTTTAGATGAAGACCCCAAAGAAATATTTATTCCACTAAATGAATTCGCATATAATGTATCTGTTGAACGCCGTAATACAGTGTTTGCATGTTATTGGATTGAATGGATATTAGAATTTGAAACACATTGCAAAAAACGCAAGGAAAAATGCAAGTGCATACGCAGGCCATTTGTGCAAGTAGATGCAAAATCCGCGCATGACCTGGTATGGCTTATATGGGATGTGTTGTTTCACTGTATTAAAGATCGCGCCTCTCCATTTTTGGAGAAGGTAATGAACTCGCTTTTTACCCTGTTTTGCCTGCATTATACAAATGCTTGTTGTAAAAAACGGCGTTATATGCTTTATTTCGCGGTATCCCTTATTACAGAAAATGTTGACCCTGCAATAGAGATTGTGGGTGACACACATAAAGTGGAAATTGCGGTTGATAATATTAATGATATTTATGCACAAATAAAACCTAATGAAGAAAGTCCCCAAACAGATTATTTGTTTTCAGGCCTGGAAAAACAAAATGCATTGGCGCGTTCAATGGAACGCCTGAATATGGTAAATTCTCTATCGGTCAATATGTTCAGTGATGGCGGTGATGACGAGTTATAGGTCGTCCAATTTCGGTTTGTATAAAAACATGGAATTGCCCTTGTAAACAAGGTGGATTAAATTCATCAATATACCATATGCATATGCAGCCACACCATCAATAAAAAATGGCAACATAGCAAACATGACCGCAATAAATATCATTATTGGAATTCCTGTTGCATCTTTATAAACATAGAGTGTGTAGAGCAATACAAGGTAAATAATCGAATAAAGCACAAGACATATTTTATAAACAAGCACAATAAAGGCACTATCCGTTTTGCTGAATTCGCTGACTTTGTCTTTCACTTTTGAATCGTCCACTAATTCTTGATTTGCCTTTTCCAATTTCGCAATTTCCCCTTGCACAATGGCATATTCATCGTTTGTTAAAGGAGGAGGAGTAGCTGTCATAACTATATATTTTGCAAAAATTATATAGTCAAAATTTATCGTATTATTTATTGGTAAGAAGCATAATTATTGTATTCAAATGCACTATTTGGTTGCACTACATCCATATTGGCAAATCCATTAACATTTGCATTATTACATGTTAATGTTTTATTGTCATATGTCTTTCCAGCAGGACAAGGGTCCGACCAACTAAATGTAACAGGTGATTTTGTTGCATCCGCAATAACTATTTTAGATGTACCGGTTGGCGCATCAGGAATACAAACCTTGTATTTTTCATTATATGTTGTACCCCAAGGACAAGAGGACCCCGATGACAATTTCATCAAATCACCCGCTTTAATAGCATCCTTTTTCTCTTTATTGATTTCATCCACCGATTTCTCAACCGGTTTTGCTAAAGTAATTTGGTTGAAATCCATATTACTGCGGCGTCTTATGTCAACATACAAATAAAAGCAATAAATGATGCCCGCAGCCAATACAACGATTAATATAATATCCAATATAAAATCAGGAATCAATGCCAACGATTTTAACATTTTTATACCTACATATACAAGCATCATTAACACAATCACAATAATCATGTAATTATATGCCTTCTGTTTTTCAGATAAACTGCTGGATAAAGTAACCATTCGTTGTTGCCCTTCATAGGCGGCCTCTATTGCCATTTGGCGCTCATCCAATCTATCGCGTTCTCTATCAAGGATTTGTTGCACTTCTTGTTGGTCTGTCAATGTGGTTCTAATAGAGCCATTGGCGGCATCTAATGATGTTTGCATATTCGACAAATTATTATTTACGGCCGCTACCGCGGCCTGTGCATTCGTGTTTGTTAGAGACCCACTAACATCCGTTATCAATTGTTTTTGTGCAAGAATAATACTATTTATATCACTATAAGATGCCATATAATATATAATTACTCCATAGATTTTAGTCCGAAAACAATGACTAAAGCAAAAGTCAAAACAGTTAACCCGCTAATAATCTGCAGATTTTCTTGTTCTTGCAACATCGCTTGTTGGTCATTCAATAAAGCCTTTACTAAAGACCTATCTTCGCGCAAACTATAAATCTCTGTTCCGGCAAAATCATAAAATTCATTGTTGGGTAAATCATATGTTGTGTTTTCCTCATCAGCCATATTGTTATAACGCGTGTCTATCTCCGCTCGTTTTTCCGCTATTTTCGCTTTATTTTCATTCACCTTTTGTTGGTTCGCTGCATAAGCATTTGCGCGAGGCAATATATCATTATTTATGCGATTCAAGGTTTGTGTTCTCAGGTCTTCACTGAATCCCTCCTTTTTTTTATAAAATACACTCATAGGGTTCTTTACATTAGGCTCAGATATTTCGCCAAATACCTTTTTCTGCATCTCTGTTGTTAAATCATTATGAAAAGGCATATATGGTTTGAAATCCGGATTTCCATCATAAGGTGCCGAATCCATTTTCAAATTATATGCATTATCCCCGATTTTGCTATATGGGTCATTAGACAATTCATATGTATCAATCACTTTCGCATCTTTATTGAAATCCCCTGTGGAGGCTTTGCGATTTACTACATGCAATTTGGAGGACCCAACACTATCAGGTTTTTTGCTAAAAACATATGGCGTAATACCGGTCTTTGGTACATAACATCCAGCACTTGTTTCATAATAATGGTCGCATCCTTTTGCTGCATTATCACATAATTGTTTGCAATTGCCTTTTGCATTGTCATAATCCGCCATGTTGCCAGGATACATATTATCGTAAACAGTGGTTTTATTATCCCTCTTTGTGAATTTATCAGGCACATGCGCAGTAAACATATTCATATTGTTGGAGTCCGCTAAAAATAATTTGCCCATTTTTGGGTCGGGTGATACACTGTATAATGCATTATTATTGGCGGTGGCCCCATATACAACCAATTTGACGGCACTCGAGTCTGTCTCTATCGCCATTTTATACGCACCATTTTTTGATAATAAAGATTTGCCGACACTTAAGCCATCGCTTTTCTTATCACTTGTCATGAATCCAGGAAAATGGTCTTTATCCTGCCATTCAGCCGGCTTTCCAGGAGAGATGGTTTTTTCAAGCCTCGCAATGGTTTTCGGCACACCCTGATACATAATACTTATTATACCAGTGTCTTCCATTGTTAAAACAAAGAATTGCCCCGGTTTTTGCACAAAAGGCCCGGACAAACTATATGCCATACTTACATCATTATACAAAATAGACGCCGATTGACCTGTTTCGCTATATTGTTTTAATTCACCTCTCTCATCTAATTTCACTGTTTTTGTGTCAGGCTTTAATGGAATGCTTAACAAAGTTTTAATAATGGAACTTTTATATTCCATGTTTTCCGGCAATGGTTGTGTATATATGGCGCAATCACCAGTGTTTTTATAATTGAAGTAAACAGGATTAGATGCCGGTAAATTTCCAGGGATTTTATACATCTCTGTTGCGACTCCAACAAAGACCACATCCAAATCCTCTTTTTGATTCACTTTTTTAACACGAGTTACAACCTTTATTGGAACATTCATAAACACCAATATGCTTTTTTTATCATTGTATGTTTTGCGCTCTGTATGCAAATACGCCTGTTTGGGCTTATTTGGGTCACTATCATACAACCATATACCACCATCTTCCACCTGGTTAGCAAATTTTACTTGCACATTTTTCCCTCCATTTTTGGGATTATATAATGCGACTTTTTCCATAATCGCGTCGGATTTTGCGGAATATGCCGCAAATGCGCTCTCGAAATCCTCGTGCTGTGATTTGTCTGTGCCGGAATAAACATAATATGTGGCACCAGGCGCGGACAAAAGTTCTCCACCAAAGGCAATCGCGTTTTTATCATTATGGATTTTCGCTGCATTTAATGCACATGTATTCATATCTTGTTTGCCTGGCATTACTATGCCATTTGCCAGCTCTGTTGTCGGTCGTCCTAAACTGGTTACATTCATCTGCGAACTATTGTAGGGAAAATACAATTGAGCATATGCCGGTTTATGCAGTTTCTCAGCCTCTTTTGCTACAGGTGCTGATTCTAGTACCCAATTCGCAACCTTTGTTTGGTCATTTGCGCTCATATAAGTTATATCATAATTATATAATTTATATTTATTTGTAACATAAATATTATCGTAATATTTTGTTAATCCATACCAACAAAGATATAGTATAGAATAGATGCACCAAGCACCGCTCCGCCAGCAGCCACATAATCATTAATCCTGTTTTGCACTTGTGCATCCAATTTGTCTTTCGCCTTTGGGTCCAGTATTTCATTCATCTTTCGGTCTAAATCATTTCGTATTAATTCCAGTTCGTCGGCGTTGGTTTTCATATCGGACATATTTTGATTAAAGGAGGCATCACTGATTGCATTTGTTCCCAAATTTTGCTTAAAATTATCAATCTTTGTTGACAAGGTTGTTTGTGCGGCCAATAAGGCATTTAATTTTGCTTGAGCATCGGCGCATTCACTTACAATACATCTTATATAAGCATCATAAGCGGTATTAAATGCTTGAAGTGCAGTTGATACTTCCTGTTGATTTGTTTGCACAAGGTCATATGAATAATCCACAAAGGTTTCAACAGAGAATCCTTCAATTCGCATATTGCCATTATAGGCTTGTTCCAATGTGGTAAACCCATTTGTCAATGATTTGGATTTTTGGTATTGGATAAATTCATTTACACTGGAGAGATTTTTTTGTGTTTCTACCAAAGCATCTTGAGCTTTATTGCTGGATTGGCTGGCACTCAATGCAGATGCGTTTGCAGAAGAATCCAGTTGTTGCATAACCTTTACTTGTTCAGTCATTTCATTCAGTCTTTGTTTTGCAAGGTCATCGTATGATTTTTTAGCGGCGTTTATGTTGTCTAAAACAATCTCCATTCTTTTGATTGTTTGTTTCATATCTTGGATTTTTTCAGGGGCCATTGAATCAAGCGCTTTTGATATGTCTTCTTTTGATGGTGGTGGACCCTGTTCTCCCCTTGAACCTTTTAGACCTTGTTCTCCTTTATCTCCTTTTGGTCCTTGTTCTCCTTTTGGTCCTTGTTCTCCTTTTTGTCCTTGTTCTCCTTTTGCGCCTTGAGGACCCTGAGGTCCAGGAGGTCCTTGAGTTGTTATAGGATTTGATGACCTTAAAGGTCCTGCAGAAGGTGCTGATATTGTTGTTGTTTCTGTTAGAGGTGTAGAAGAAGGTGTTACAGAAGTTTCAGTAGGTTTTGTTGTAGAAGTTGTTGTAGAAGTTGTTGCAGAAGGTGTGACAGAAGGTGTTACAGAAGTTGTAGAAGAAGGTGTCACAGAAGTTTCAGCAGGTTTTGTTTCAGCAGGTTTTGTTGCATTAGAAGTAGGATTGTTTCTCCTCCTACTTCTGAACCCTTCTGTTTCTGGCATAAATACAAAAACTGCTAAAACAAATAAAATCAAACCAATAAAAAAATATACTTGTTTTTTGTTCATGATATAACGGTTCTAATCTATATATTTGACATATTTCATTTTACTATAATTGTTATAGTAAAATAATAAATTTTTTATTTGTTACATTTAGTATTTGCCTTTCATTTTTTTGCATTTTACAGTTGAAGGACAAGAAGCAGCGCAATGACTGTTGCCACTAGAATCAACATAAAAATAGGGTGTGCTTTTGGGGCAAGTTGTGCCTACTTTTCCGGTTTTTCCAGTAAAAGTTCTTTGAAACCATAATTTAATTCCTTCGCCCACATTTCTAAATCCTTCTGATTCAGGTGCAAAAATCAACGAAACAATAAGTATCAGAATAAATCCTGAAATAAGATAAAGTTGTTGTTTGGAAAGCATTCTATATATTTATTATTTGATTTTTTATTAAGGTACTTGTGTTGCAGGCGCTGTTGTGGTAGTAGTTGCAGGCGTAACTGCATTTGTTTTACATATATTATTACTATCAGCAGTTGTGTTTGCAGGACAAGTATTAACACATTGTCTTGTTGTTTCATCATAAAAAGGACAATCAAATGTTCCTGCGAAAATTACAGCATTTGTTTCTGTGTTTCTGTTCAAAATATTTGTATTTTTAACAACTCTTGGTTTTACTAAATTTCTAAACCATCGATTAATTTTATGGCCAACTGGGTCTTTGTATTTCTTTTTTTTGAAACCCTCTGTTTCGGGTAAAATAATAACGCCGACGAGAATGATGATTATAAATGCGATTAACGCACGAATTATTTGTTTGGAAAGCATATTATATATTTATTATTTTATTTTTTTATTTGTTAATTACAAATTATATTAAACATTACAAACCATACTTGTGGCTGTTGTTGTTCCTTGATATAAAGCAGTGCCAGCTGTTTTTGTTGTATCAGCATTTGGACAAACATCAACGCATTTTTTTGTAACAGGGTTATAATAAGATTTAGTGGGATCTAATGTTCCGCATGTTACACATAAACCACTAAGTTTATTAAACAATGGAGTTGGTGTTGTTATATTTTTTGATTTGTCATAACAAGTAATACACTTACCAAGACCATTATCAACTAATTCTCGTTTACTGCAAGTTCCATTTTTACCTTTTCTGCGTTTACTCAAACCAAAAGTTCCCCAAAAAGTTTTAAATCCATCAGTTTCGGGCATCACCACCAAAGAGGCAATAATAATAACAATAAAGCCAATAAGCATATACATTTGTTTTTTTGTCAACATTGAAGTTCTATATATTATTAAAAACATTTTCAGGTTTTGCTAAATATATAGGCCATCATTAACGCAATGCCAAATCCCAAATTATAGACTTTTAAATGCATATTTGCATAACGCGATTGAATATCATCTATAGAACCGGACGATACACTATTTGATTTGGTTAATGAAGCATTTTCAGCAACTAAACTGCGATATTTACATAAGGCATTATCAGACCTATTGTTTTTTGTTATTGATGGAGATAAACTATTATAATCAACTGTTGAATTATACGCTTTTGCACTTGGTTTATAGTTAATATTACCAATATTTGTGTCTTCGTCTTTATTATTATCGCATGCATTATTTGCATTAATAAGCAGTTTTGTATTATAATTTTGTATAATATTCACATTATCAAAGCCCTCAGACCCATATCGTAAAAAAAATGCCTCAGCCATTAGTTATCTTATAAAATAACTAATGGTTTTAATAAATGTAATTAAACAAAAAAACAAACAAATTGAAATAAATATGAATTATAATTAAATCAATTGAAAACCAAATTCACAATATAGGGGATTATAAGAAACTGTGTTATCTTAAAAAGGGAAGGATTTAAAGGAAACCGTAGGTTTCCTTTATACGCACACCCTATAATAATCCGCCGAAACAGCCGTTATACTTTTGCGTTCAATATGGCATACTTGCCCTGGTCTCATACAAATAAGCAACGCCACCGGGTCAAATCGCCCTATTTCCGGCAACTGTTTCACATCGGTTAAGTTATAGGTGCGTTTAAGTTGTTCGACCTGCTCCTCATTCAACAAAGTATGTTTGGGCACCATCACATGTTTCAAAATATTTTTCTGAAGGCGCTTAATATTATGCACAACCACAAAGATGCCGCGACTATCATACCAATAAGTGATTTTTTCCACCAAAGTGTCATTCGGTTCATCATTTACAATTACCACCAGTGTATCCGATTTTTGCAACACGGCTTCTAAATCAAATAGTTCCTCAATGAGTTCTTCAATAGATGCCTTGATTCTTATAGCCTTGGCCGTTAGCAAATATTTGATGTAAATTTTCGATTTTTTCTCTGCGGATTCTATTAACATATCCAATTGCGCGTTTTTGTTCATAGCCTCTATTTCATTCATGGAAAATGAATTATAATCATCGACATTATAACCAAGAGACGCCATAATTTCCATTAAAGTACGGCGACTGTTATAGATAGAAATAAGTTCACTGCTGGACATTTTACTATAGGATTAAATGATATTTTGTCTATATCATGTAATATATTAAAAGATAAATCCAATTCAATTTTTAAGGGGGCATAAGGTGCGTCGCTGACGCTCCGTTCGCCCCCTTATGATCCCCTGCTTTTTTGTAAAAGTATTATTTTTGTATTAAACTTTTTTTACAACAATTTCACCTTTTCCAAATCCAAGTTCTGTTACAGGAGTTGCTGTAATTGTTTCTTCTGTTTTTGGTTTTATCAAAGGCATACTAAAGGGATCCGCCGGTTGACCACCATTTATTGTTGAAGGAGTATTAATTTGTTGGGGTTGAGGTGCTTCAACTTTGTTTCCATCGCCTGTAACAATGGTTATGGCAGGCATTGGCGCAGGTTGTATTGGTTGTTGAATTTGTCCAATAGGTTGTTGTATTTGTCCCACAGGTATCAATGAACTGGCAGGTTTCAGGTCACGCACATGAACCACATTTACAGGGTCTGTAAGTCCACCTTCAAAATCATCTGTAACAATAGTGGCAAAATCACCGCGTTTATCTTTCACTCGCCATATTCTGGATGGTTTTAATGAATCACCACCAAATATCACGGGCTCACCAAATCCATAAAAGTCATTACCATTGTCTAAAAAGTCATTGCCTGTTCCATAATAGTCAACATTTATATTTGAACCAATTGTGTTTGTAGGCATTATATCTTCAATATGCATTTCTTGTCCGGCGGTGCCGGACAGAGGAGGTTTCACTTCTTCATATTGGGGAATGGGCACTGGTTTCATTATTTCTTCATGTTCTCTCTTTTTTTTCTCAGGTTTTGGTAAAATACCATCATCCACAAATTTCACAACATCTTCTGGTTTATGCATTTGGTTGTTTGTCAAATAAGTCAAATTATGCGAAAAATTCATACTATCAAACTGGTTAATATTATCCTCTGTGATAATACACAATTTAATATTAATGGTTTGCAATTCTTGTATAAGCAATTTAAACACATAAGGCACTTTTACCACACTAAAGCTGCGACCAAATTTGCTGATTTGTTCAACATGCATATCTTTGCCATCCAATGACGATGTAAATTGCAAAGGACCATCCGCATATGGACTCAGAAACAAATCTTTATCAGGGTTGTAAATCGCAATGCCACCAGTTTTGTTGCAAACGGCCATAAAGAAATGGTCTCCACGGTCAAGCATAGATTCTCGCAAGAAATCGGTGGCGCCATGGGCTACCATAACATCACGCTCCATCTCACCAATACGCAAACCGCCATCATTTGCACGACCACCCACAGGTTGCCTGGTAAGCATCATACGAGGTCCACGCGCGCGATAATTGACCTTATCTTTGACCATGTGTTTCAAACGCATATAATAGTTGGGTCCAACATATACTTCGGCATCCAATTGTTCACCGGTCATACCATTATAAAAAACCTCGTTACCAGAGGAGTGATAACCGCATTTGTTTAACTGGGCGCCGAAGGCGCCAATTTGCTTATCGCTTGACATAAAGGCTGTGCAATCTCCATGATAACCATATGCCAAACAGGTTTTACCCACCAAAGTCTCCACCAATTGTCCTATAGTCATACGCGTAGGAATCGCATGAGGATTTACAATAATATCGGGTCTGAGGCCATTTTTGGTAAAGGGCATATCCTGTTCTGGAATAATTTGCCCAATGGTGCCTTTTTGACCCGATCTGGAGGCCATTTTATCACCCATTGCAGGGATGCGTTCTTCGCGAATACGCACTTTTGCCACTTTGGTGCCTTCTTCACCCTCTGTGATAAAGGTTTTATCAACAATGCCCAATTGGCCTTTTTTGGTGGTTTTCGACATGTCAAACAGGTCCGCAGAGCCTAAGGCGCTTTGCGCCGCGCCAATAATAATAGTGCGGTCATTCATTTCGGTGCCCTCTTTTACAAGGCCATATTCATCCAATTTACTGTAATCATGTTCGGGTTTTATGCCACGCACATTCATAGGTGTTGTGCCAATATTTATGAATTTCTTACTGCGAAGTGTCACGCCGCCTTTTGTCTCGCGTTCTTCGTGTGCTTCATACACAGTATAATAAGTGGTGCGAAATAGGCCTCTTTGCAAGGCGCCTTCATTTATTAACACCGCGTCTTCCACATTATAACCTGTATAACACATCAACGCAACAATGGTATTTTCGCCATAGGGATTCTCCTCATGACATATGTAGTCATAATATCGCGATTTCACCAAGGGTTTTTGTCCTTGATTGAGAACAACCGCGGTTTTATCCATACGCACAGTGAAATTGGTATGATACATGGATACAGCCTGTTTACTTTGACCTGTGGAAAACGAGTTTCTGGTTGCGGGATTATGATGGGGGAAAATCACCAAATTACACATCATGCCGAAAATCAGCGATTCATGGATTTCACAATGAGTGTATTTCTTCAATTCCAACAGTTCTTTAGGGGCGTCTTTCAAATTATCCACTTTCAAACTGATAAAGGAGGTCTCTTCTTCATTGGGGTCAATATAATCAATAATTCCCTTTTTATCAATAAAGCGTTTCAATTTATAAGGATTTGTTTCACCATTATCGATTTTGTCATACAATTGCGGTAATTCATAAAACTCTGTTGAATTAATGCCTTTTTTAACACGGGCATTTTGTCCACTGAGAATTTGCTCCCATGACAGCCCCTTTTTATATGCATCAAAAGACATTTGCGACAAATCTTTATCATAATAAAAAATGGGGCGACAGAGGCGCCCGCCATCCGTAAAAATATTAATAGTGTTTGTCCTGCTTTCAAAACAAATGCTGCAAAACAAGGGAATCAATCCATTGCGACGAAACAGTTTAAATTTTTCCACTAATTCAAATGGTTTATTAGTGACCCCGGCCCAATAGCCATTCACAATAATCTTTGTTTGTTCAGATAAAAATGCCTTGCCATTGGCCATAATGCTTTGCATTTCACCATGTGTTTTCAGCCATGTAATCATAGGCTCACGCGACACAGACCGCGACACATAAGTCATAATACACAACTGTTTATGTAGGCCAATATTGCCACCATCGGGTGTATCAATCGGGTCCACTAGGCCCCATTGCGAGCCATTGAGGACGCGTGGTCCCACTAATTTTGCGCCAGCTTCAACCGATAAATTGGTTTTTCTAAGGTGACTAAGCGCGGTATTAAAAGACAATCTATTTAAATCTTGCACAACACCAATACGGTCAGGCCAGTTGCCCTTAAAGGCCTTGCGAAATCCCTCTTCTACAATTCGATTGCCAAAAATCTCTTTGTAAGAGGTCATTACAAGTCCATGCAAATCATTCTCATACAATTCACGATTATAATAGAGTTTTTTCTCGAATTCCACGCTTATAAATTTGAATTGCTGTTTATAAAAGGTGCGAAACAATTCATTGAGAAGTGTGCCGACCAATTCTACGCGTTTATACCTAAAACTGTCGCGGTCAATAGGGGGCTCCATTCCCAAATACGCTGTCAAAAGCCGTTTTACCATATATCCCAGGAAATACGCTTTTTCCAGGTAATTGGTCTCTCCAATATGTGGTAGAAAATAATCGGTCAAAATAAAGAGGGCATTCGCGGTGGTTTTGGTTTTTGTCAAATGGGCAATATAATGAAGAGCAGCCGCCTGTGTCATAATAGGCCCCGCGTCATGCACAGAGGGAATAAAGAGGTCCATCATAGATTCATATTTTTGCAAGTCCAAAAGGCATGTTTCCACGATATCTTTATCGGTGATAATTCCAAGAGCTCTAAAAACAATAAATAGAGGCACGGGTTTACGCACATTGGGAATATTAACAACAATATTCATGTTGCTATATGTGTTACCAGGGGCCACCAAATCCACGCGCAAAGTGCGAATAGGTTTTGCGGTGTTTTCAGATACACTCTTTATTTCGGCACTATAAAGAATCTCTTCACGAGTGGCTTTTGAAACACGCAACATATTATCGCCGAATTTTTCTTGTGGAATCACGGTTTTTTCTTTGCCATCAATAATGAAGTAACCGCCAATATCATTTTTGCATTCACCCATATTAAAACGCATTTCTCTGGGGAGTCCAGCCAAGATGCAAAAATCGGATTGTACCATAATAGGAAATTTGCCGAAGAAAATGTTTTCAATTTTTGCTGTGCGGGTTTGAGTGCGATTAGCGACTGTGCGTTCCATTTCATCGCGAACCGCCGCTGCTTCAGCAGGACTGAGTTGTTTTAAAATTTTCACATTTTTCTTTTTGGGTCCTCCTCCAATCCAAGGCACTGCATTATAGGCATCAGGTTCAGTTAAATCGCGATTGTCATTATATGCAAATATGTCACCCCCATATTTAGTATTATCATTGTGTTGGTCTGGTTCAGGTCCAGCGCCAACAATTTCGTCTTTATTATACCCGCCTCTGCGTTCAGGTCTATAAACAGGGTCGGCATTAGGGTCAGCTTCCACATTAATATGAGGCATTTCATCTTTGTCTAAAATATCAATAAATTCCAATTCAACATCCACATGAATAGTCATGCTGTATGTCATATTTCGCAATCGGGCTTCATTGGGAAACATATAATGCGCATTATTATCATAAATGACGGGTTTAGCAAAATGAATAAGGTCACCGTTTTTTCCGCCAATATACATATTGCATTTAGAGCGATATTCGCCGATGGATTCGTCATATTTAGATACAATAACAACGGGATTTCGTTCTTTAAAGTTTTTGAAAATAGTTTGTTTATAAAAATCATTAAAGGAATCAATATGATGTCTAACTAAACTCTGTGGATTATCTTGAAAATAGGTGTCAATAATGTCCCATATGAATTGATTGTGTTGATCTTTCTCCATAGTATAAAATATAATATAGAATCATATATTTCCTATGTTCTTTTTCGTACTATAACATATAGAAAATGTCAGCGTTTATGGATACCTTTTTTGGACCTGTGTCAAGTGACCAGTGCATGTTTTTTTATGTTTTGATGATTTTCATGTTTGTGCGATTTGTGTTGGTGCTGGTGTCCGGAATAGCAGTCGGGATTAGCAAAGGCAAAGGGGCATATTTCTTTGTGACTGTGGTTGCCGCCTCTCTTACTGACTTGATTTTGTATTATATTTGCCGTGTGCTTTACAGTATGTGCAGCAGAAGTTTGTAAAAACAACCCATTATTGTATAGAGATTCGTGTAAAAAAACATAATAATAAATAATTTATTATGTTTTTCTGTTTCCATTTTTCTTATTGAAATTTCTCCAAATAATAAAACAGCAAATAACAAAACACCGCTAAAACAATAGCAATAATCCATATAGGTATCACCGTTTTTTGTTTATATCCGATACCAAAGGGTCTAAATCCACCATTTGGCAAATAGAGCATTCCTGGTTTTACACTATGTATTATTCCAAATAATACAAGAAA
>JACCDX010239514.1_pt1 | contig 26783 bp, 29 predicted proteins | sample 7449681 | NCBI WGS metagenome assembly JACCDX01 (sample SAMN15323450, study PRJNA562643) | freshwater metagenome | isolation source: river surface water | place: USA:Blue River Watershed | collected 2017-08-18
CTCCTTCCTCTATGTCTCGCGCCTGACCGGTTCCAAGCCTCCCAAATCCGAGGACACGACGATATTTGAATTTCTGATCATGGCCGTTGCCGCAGCGATTGCACCGCAAGGAACGACGTTTACTTGCACGCCGACCCGGGTCTGGGACGGCGATGGGCCGGTCTGGTGCGCCGAAGGTCCGCGTATCCGCCTGTCCGGAATCGCTGCGCGTGAAAGCGACGGTAGCTGCAGATCCAATCAGCCATGCCCGCGTGCCTCAGCGGAAGAAGCTCGAGATGCGCTGGTCAGGCTGATCGGCCGCCCGGTTGGCGTGTCGCGTGAAGGGCATATTCTGGTAAGCGGTCCGGCAATGGAGTGCCGCTCTGAAGGCGGTGCCGGTGGGGCACGAACTGCGGCTTGGTGCGTGTCGCCGAAATCTGGCGATATCTCTTGCGCGATGGTCAGGGGTGGCTGGGCTCTGAGATGGGATCGGTACTGGCGGGGTCATCGCTGCTGACGATCCCAGCTATTTCATTGAAGGTCCGGCCATCGCCTTCGAGGGTAGCAGTCTTGCCGGTAAAATCTTGCCAGCGCTTCACGGCGACATCGATGTAAGCGGGGTTAAGCTCGATGGCATGCACTGCGCGGCCGGTCATCTCGCCGGCGATGATAGTGGTGCCCGAACCAGAGAAAGGCTCATAGACCGCTTGGCCTGGGCTGGAGTTGTTCTCGATCGGGCGCTTCATGCACTCGACCGGCTTTTGCGTTCCGTGACCCGTCTCGTTCTTCTTGGGCTTGGCGATATGCCAGACGGTCGTCTGCTTGCGGTCGCCGGCCCAGTGACCTTTTGCGCCCTTTTTCACAGCATACCAGCACGGCTCATGCTCCCAGTGATAATCGCCGCGCGAGAGGACGAGCTGGCCCTTGTCCCAGATGATCTGGGAGCGAAGCATAAGATCGCAGGCAGCTAGGCTGTCGCCGACCACGCCCGCATAAAGCCCAGCGTGCCAGACATAGGCGACATCGCCCGGGAACAATGCCCAGGCTTCGCGCCAGTCGGCCTTATCGTCGTTCAACACCTTGCCTTTGGCGGTGCCAGAAGCGGCAACGCCGGCCTTCTCACGCCAAGCCGGGTCATACTCGACGCCATAGGGCGGATCGGTCACCATCAGATGGGGAGAGACGCCGTTCAGCGCCTTGGCGACCGTATCGGCATCGGTGCTGTCGCCGCAGACCAGCCGGTGCTTTCCCAGCAACCAGACATCGCCGGGTTTGGCGACGGGATCGATCGGAGCCTCGGGGATCTCGTCCGGGTCGGTGTTGCCCTCGGTCTTCTCGGCCAGCAACTTTGACAGCTCGTCGTCCGAAAACCCGGTCAGCAGAAGATCGAAGTCGAAGCCTTGCAGATCGCCGAGTTCAACCGCGAGAAGCTCGAGGTCCCAGCCGGCGTTGAGCGCCAGCTTGTTATCGGCGATGACGTAGGCCTTCTTTTGGGCCTCGCTCCAGCCTTTGGCGACCATGGTCGGGATCTGGCTTAGCCCCAGCTTGCGCGCAGCGAGCAGGCGTCCGTGGCCTGCAATCAGGCCGCCATCTTCATCGACGAGGATCGGATTAGTCCAGCCCCATTCGCGAATTGAGGCCGCGATCTGGGCTACCTGTTCGTCCGAGTGCGTGCGGGAATTGCGCGCATAGGGCGTGATTTTCTCTATCGGCCAGAGCTCGCTGCTCTGGGCCGGCCAGTCCTGATCCATAGATGTCCTTGATGAGGCTTGACCCCCGGTCGCTAACTCGCGGTTGCGTGAATTTTGGCCCAAGCGCGGTTTCCCCTGCCAAAGCCCTTGAGGTTCGATCTCCCCCCCGGGGGGATCATGCGATTGGCCACCCATCTGGGTCTGTGCCGACCGTCCTGCGCGACCCGAACTGCTCAGCCGTGCGTGTCCGATGGCAGTCAGCGCAGAGGCAACGAATGTTGCTGTCGTTGTCGGATCCGCCTCGGCTCAGCGGCACAATGTGGTCGGGGACTGTGGCTTCCCGAACAAAGCCCTTTGCGGCGCAGTCACGGCAGAGTGGTTCAGCCTTCAAGCGGCGCAATCGCTGGACGACGGCCCTGCGTCCGCGCTTTCGCGAAATACAACCAGTTGGTCGGGGTTCAGCCGTGCCCCAGTTCTTTGTGACCACCGATTTCATAGGCCAACCATTTCCCGCTTCCCAGATTTTCTAGGTGCGCACGATTTCCTTCATCGACCTTGACTGAGTAGCATCGGGGGCCGTGCAGCTTCCACGGCTTAAAATTCAAACCAGGCATATCTTTATTAATCCGAAGCTTGACCTTCGTGTTTTCCCAGGGTTGCTGCAGATTTCGGAGCTTCTTCGATAAAACCTTCACAACCTTATCGCCATCGACAATCTCGCTGACTGGTGGCGTGATGCAAGCCGGATCAATCCAGTCGCTCAGCCTCCGAGGGAATATAACCCATTCCGGACACAGCGATCTCCGCATGAATTCCTTCGGGGTGTTCTGGACCCACGGTCCAAGGTCATAGCGAGGCGGGCAGTTTGGCGGCTGTCCATCAACGACATTCGCCATCCACTCGCCGTTGAGGTCCGGGATCGGCTCAAGAAACCTTGCATATGCATTGGGTTGGCAAAGCATAAAATCGCGAGCGTATTCCTCGAGCCCAACGCTCATTCGCTTTGCCCAATCGTATGCCTGTCGATTGGCTATGGCTTCCTCGACGAAATGTGATCTGGCTCGCCTAAAGCGCTGCCTCGTTGGAATGTAGAGATGCCTCCCCAATGTGGCCTCCAGCATCAGTGTCTGGATATCCGCCTGAAAATGGAAGTGTTCGTGAGCTCTTAGGAAATCCCGAGCCAAAATCTGTGGGTCAGCATAGCCCGGATAGGATTGCGATATCTGCCAAGCAATGTGCGATAGTCCGTCGTATAGATAAAAGATGCCCCATCTGCCTACAAAAGGGCGACGGCTCTGGAATCTTTTGGACTTATAAAATGCAATGGCTTCGAAGCCTCGTGACCTTATACCGCCCTCAACAAGGTCTTTGTCCTCGTCTTTGGGCTCTGCAACGGCGATGGTGCCTCTCAGCCCATCAAAACGTCTAAGATCTGCAGTGTAATCCTCATATGATCTTAGATCGTCGTTGTCAGTTTCCGGCGGGTTATCAATAGCGTCGTCAAAATCTTCGTCGAGATCTGGCCAGGCTGGGTCCGTGTCAATGCCAAGATCAGGGAGACGTGACAGTACTCGCTCAAACAACCTGTCGATCGAATTTGCCATTCGCATCCGCCATTCGTCAAACGCCACGAGCATGTTGGCGCCTGAAAAACGTTACGCAGTTGCGATCAAAAATCAACGAGAAGCCCAATCGATCGCACATGAAAACAGCGCCCGGCAACTCTCGCAAGCTCCGGGCGCAATTCGCAACGATCTATTTCGGAAGTGCCTACAGCATTGTCAATGCCCGGTCAACCCATGACGAATCTATTATTGTGTTAAATCAGGTTGTTACAAAATAATCCTAAGATTAAATGTCCGGTAACGAACTGGTCGTTTTGATCCCGAATAGACTGACCAATGCATCCAGCCCGTGGTTCAGATTACGCAGATCTCCGAGGTACCAACCGGAGGCGTCCACCTCATGGCAAACGACATTGTGAACCAAAACGCTGGGCCGTCTGCCGGCCGCGGCCGGCGCGTCACTGTCTGCCGTCTTCAGCATCACGATGGCTGCGGCTGCACGCTTTCGGATCTTGGTTACATACTCCGGATCCGGCTCGGTTGTACTGCGGCCGATGATGCCTTGCTCTAGTACCAGCCAGGCGGCTGAGACAGGGGTTGAGGTTGGAAGACCCATCACCGCGCGGTTCCTGGCCATGAGATCACCGTAGAGTTCAGCCGCTGCTAGTTGTTCGGCCGAGATCTTGCCAGCAAATGCGAGCCGCCCAATGGCAGATCCGAGGCGCTCATCCTTGGCTTGCCTCGCTGTCACTCCATAGTGCCGCTGGCGGGTTTCGATAACCGTTGCGGTCACTTCGCGCTGTGTTTCCGCCTTGCTTGGCTGCACCAGTTTTCCCGACGGATAACGCTTTCCTGATTTGCGCTTACGGCCTCTTGCCATGGGCGCCCCCATAGAGCCGTTCGCCAATTGACCGGATCGCCTCTCGTTCGAGGGTGGTGAGGCGCTGATCGCTCACGTTCACAGCGAAGATGCCTTCGCGCCATCCGTCGCGACGAAGTTGCTCGCCGTCTCGTTGCCGTGCGCTGTCGTAGATGCGTGAGGTCATGCTCATCAGCGCACCTCCCTGAGCAGGGCCGCATAGCCAATGACATCGACCATGCTGTCGATGTGTCCGGGATCATAGGTGAGGCGGGTAAGCTTCAGGTCGATCATGCACAGGGCGACCTGGGCCGGCGTTACCGGCATCCCCAGCGTGATTGTCCAGCGATCGGCAATTGCCCGGAATTGTTCGGCTGGATCTCCGTAATCGTCGCGCCGTTCTTCCAGCACCTTGGCTGTGTGCCCGAGGATGGTCCAACTGGTCATCGCACACCTCCACGGGTTTCAATGGCCCAGAACAGGATGGCGAGGGCATCTGCCTCATTGTCATCGCCTGGCGCGAAGCCGCGGGCTCGCATCGCCTCAATGACGGCCGCCTTGTCGGCATTGCCCTTGCCTGTGGCGAAGCGCTTGATCGTACCAACCGGCACGCCCTGGTAGGCGACGAGGTGTTCTTCACACCAAGCCGAGAGAACTGCCAGCAGACCGCCGTAAATGTGCGCGGCATCGGTCCCGGCGTGGCGGCGGACCTCCTCGAAGTAGATCGCCTCGATCGGTCCAGCGTCCTGATCGAGGTCTTCCAGCCAGCGCCGGAAACGCAGGAAGCGCATTCCGCCACCATCGTAGCGGCTGTGCTTCAGCAGAACAGTGCCGCTGGACATGTATTCTTCGGCGGTTCTCAGCGCCCAGCCGGTGCTGGTGCCAAGGTCTAGAGCGAGCAAAGAGCCGCGCATTACAGTCACGCGCCTCGCTACCGGGGTTGCGCTGCGCACCCGCGCAGGCAAAGTCGAAACATCCATGATGATTCTCCAATTGGGGTTTGTCTGGTGCGGACGGCGGGGGCTGTGCTTGGCGGTACGGGCCACCGCCGTCCGGTCTTGGTTTGATGGGTTTCAGGACACCGGCGCCTCCATCAGAACGGGATGTCCGAGAGCTCGTCATCGAGCTCCTGGAGGGTGGTTTTGCTGGGGCGAACGCTCACGACCTGAGCGCCCGGAAACGAGGTCTTGGCCGCAGCCAGGATCGGGTGGCAGCGGATGACATTCGCGATTTCGTCGAGGGCCCAGACCTGCGCTTCGCGTCCGTGACGCTGAGCCCGGCCGGTATCACGCAGATCTTGGACAAGGATGACGAGGCCTTCCGGGGTCTCGAATTCCCACTGATCGACCGGCAAGGGTTCACCCTTAGCTGCACGCGCCAGCTCATCGAGCTTGTCGTAAGCCCGCAGCATCGCTTCGCCGTGCTGGCGAACTAGCGGAAGATCGAACTCCCACACCGCAGCGTTGAACAGCTTGTGCTGGGCGTGGAAGCGTTCGGCCCACTCGATCGGCACCAGCATGGGCAAACGCCCTATGCCCCAGCGCTGGTCCATTTCACGACCGCGCTGGTCGACACATTTGATGATGACCTGCATGTCGCTGATCTGAGCATGACGGGTCGGTGGCGCGCCTTTCATGCGCCCCTCCTTTCTCTGCTAAAATTGAGGCTGACGACGCGCCTGACGCGCAGTCGGAAGCCCTTAGGGGGTGTGGGGGGGAAGCGACTGCGCGTTCCGACTGCTTGCGACCGTGCTTCCGACGGCTTGCGACAGACTTCCGACTGACGCATTTCCGTGCTTCCGACGACTTCCGACAACTTGATTTTGGTGCTCATCGGTCGGGCTCCAGGTACCTGACGACCCGGAGACCAGAGGCCTTGCCGTGGAACTTTCCGGCCTCGGTGACGAGGTAACCGGTTTGCTGCCACTTGGTGATACAGGTTTCAGCTTCGCGCTTGGTGACGCCGTACTGATCCGAGATCAGATCGACAGCGAAGCGCCCCTTACGGCGGGCATGCGGGAAGACAGACCATGGGGTTCCTTCGCGCCAGGCATCGTCAATTGCCTTGAAGATCTCGCGGATCTGGTGCCAGCTCAGGCGCTTCTCAGCTGCCGGGGTGGCGCCGGCACCGACCACCGGAACAAGCGTGCTTTGCTCTTTGCCGAGACCACTGGTGACATCGATGACCTCCATCGTGAAATGGATGTCCTCGATTTCCTCACCGTCTTTCTGCTTCTCGACCGAGAGGACGGTGTGGTCTTCCTCCTTGGCCACGCGGATGGCGGTATCGCAGCCGCCCAGAAGCACGGTTGAACCGCGCATCCCGCGATCGGCGTCCTTGCCGGAATGGTGGATGCCAATGACGACACCGCCGCAGTGGTTCTGGATCTCAGCGCAGGCATCGACGAACAGCGACATCGCCTCCTGGCTGTTCTCGTCCTGCCCGGGGATGGCCCGCGAGACCGTGTCGATGACGACAACACCGATCTCAAAATTGACCTCCTCGCGCACTTGATCGATCGTGCGCTTGAGCTTCTCGACATTGGCGGGGTCGAGCATGTGAACTGCGACCGGGAGCAATTTGAAGGGCGCATCGACGCCGCTCAGCCCATGCTTCTTGCGCCAGCCCTTGATGCGCTGGCCGATACCAAACCGGCCTTCACCGGCGATGTAGAGAACGCCGGTCTTGGTGACGCCGCGCCCATGCCAGTCTAGGCCGTAGGCAACACGCAAGGAGCCATCGACGGCGATGAACGTCTTGTGCTCGCCGGGCCGGCCGTAGAGCAGCACCAGTCCGTGTTCGGGGATCAGTCCCTCGATCCGCCACCTGGGCGCCGGCATGTTGACGATTTCATCTAGGCTCAGGGTCTCGAACACATCCGGACCCTCTCCGGCGGCAAACAACGCTGCGACCGCCTCGTGGCCAGAAAGTTGGGCCATGTCGTTGAAGTCAGTGCCGAGGTGGCCTTCGGGGAACAGCGGGAACACAGTGTCGCAGCGCAGTAGCTGGGCGGCCTTCTCTGCAGCCTCGCGGCCAACATTGGGCGCTTTGTGCCGATCATCGTCACCGGCGACGATCCAGCGGGTCCTGGGAAACGCTGCGACCAGCCGTTCGGCAACCTTGGTCAGGTTCCCGGCATTGAAGGTGACCACGACGGTACGGCCAGTCGCTTCATGGAGCGATGCGCCCGTCGCAAAACCCTCGCAGACGATCACTTGGGATTTGGTCATGGGGATCGGCGCACCCATGACAAACGCGGAACCTGCAACCGGAAGCTCCGCCTCGAAGAGCTTGTGGCCAGCTGGGTCGATCGACTGCAACGAGGTGAGCTCGCCGTCAGCATCGAACAGCGGCACCAAGATGTGCTCGCGGTCTAGCCGCGTGCCGTTGGGCCTAATCCCCTTGGTCATGAGATAGGGGTGGGATGAATAGGTGGGATCAGCGCCAGCCCAGCGTAGACGCATCTGGTCAGCGGCGAGCTTGCGGCGATCGGCCTGCTCGGCTTCGAGCCGTGTCTGACGCGCCCTGAGCTCAGCCACGCGCGCTTCCGACATGACCGGGAAGTTGCCACCAGTCAGCCGCTCTGCAGCGCCGCGGATATCGAGACCTTCTTGGGCCTGCAAAAAATCGAAGATGTCGCCATGCGCCCCGCAGCCAAAGCAATGGAACCGCTGTTCATCGGGATAGACCGCGAAAGAGGGCGTGCGCTCCATATGGAAGGGGCAAAGACCGACCAGTGTTGTCCCGCGGCGCTTTAGCGGGAGATGACGGCGCACCTCGTCGGCCAGAGAGAACTGGTCCTTGATCGCGTCGATATCGATGCTGCCTGTTTCAATACGACGCGCCATGGCGGCCAGGACCACTTTCTGAACGGGTGACAGGTAGGGGATCCGGCTGGGGGATCCCTGGGGGATGAGTGGGGGATTACGACGTATCGCTTGGGGATGCCGGGCCCCGAAAAGCAGCCCGGCACCAGATTTTTCAGAACAATGGCGCGCCCGCGGGAGCAGCAGCCGGTGAAACTGGCGGCGGCATATGAACTGCGAGTGCAGGTTGTGCCGTTGCCGGGGAGGTCACCGGCGAGGTCTGACCTTCTTCGGCTAGTGCTGCCGGTCGGTCAGTCCAGCCAACGATCTCGAATGCAGGCTTGTAGTTGGTGCCATGCTTGTTGGTGACTGGTGTAACGCCAACGCAGCGGACAACCGGGAGCTTACCGGAGGCTACCTCCGGAGCTGCCATCCAGGCGTCAAAGAGATCGTTCATAGCCTCGATCACGATGGTCGCCGTGGACGAGAACTCCCTTACGCCGAGGAGGTTCTTTTCGCTGAACAGGTCGATGATGAAGCCGCGCTTGAAATCTGCCCCCGGATTTTGCGCTGCCTGAGACAGCGACGGGTCCATAACCTTCTCTGGGGCCACGCCAGAGGCAAACTTGAACCAGCCTGTGCTCAGATTGGGCATGTCGAAGACCGCTGTCATGTCGGCAACCTCGAACAATGGCTCGTCCTTGCCGTCCTTGCGCGTATACCAACGGCCAGCTTTGGCGTTGAACGTGACGAACACCTTAAAATCCCCGCCAGCGGGGGCGACGGTCATGAAACCCATTTTCCTCGTTCCTTGTTAGTTGGGTGGTGCCGCACGTCAGGCCTGCGGCGCGGCCTCAGGGTTCAAGCCCCAGACTTCCTGGGCGGCGGCGCGCGAGGCGGCATCCTTCCAGTAGAAGCTATCCAGGTCGGGCGAGAGCGCGGCGGTCAGCTGAGCGCTGTCATCCGACAGCGACAGAAACCGCTCAATCGATTGTGCGATGCTGATGACCTGCGTCAGGTGGTGGCGGGGGGCATCCAGCCGGTAGACGCCCATCTTCTGGGGCGTGACGTAGGCGAAGCGGATCTCGGCATTGCCATGGGCCGCATGGTAGATCGCGCCCTGCCGAGCATGGGGATCGGAAATCTTCGAAGACAGTCGTGCCTGAGTTTTCAGATCAACGATAATCCCGTGCGCGGGAAACCAGAAGTCGAGCCAGCCGATGAACGGTACCGGAACGCCGGGGAGGAGAACTTCGATGCGGTGCTGGCGGTTCCCTTCTGCGGCCTCTGGGATCCCGTAATGCCGCAGTTCAGCAAGCGCGATGGCGACGGCTGGCGCAATGTTGGCGCGTTCTTTTGCGACCGCCGGATCGGCGGACAAGGCCGTCAGTTGGTTGAACCTGGCGATGGCAAGTTCCTGACAGACCTCGACCGGTGCGGAAGGATCGAACAGCCCCATTTCCACACCAGCTTCGATTGCCGTGCCGCGGTGGGCTGCTGGACCGACGGATGATTTTCGCCCCAGAAGCTTCTGCATCGCCCACATTGCAGGCTGCGCGACAAACAGGTTGATGGAAGATGCCGAGAGGTGATCGAGCCCGTGGCGCTCAAAGGCGTTTGCCATCACGCGACCTCCGCCAGTTCGATGTCTGCGAGGGGGTGACGTGCCCCGGGAGCTCTTGGCCGTGCGACAGCGATGTAGCTGTAGCAGTCAGGGCCAAGGCGCTCCTGCAACAGATGGACACAGCCCTTTTCCGCCGCCCAGCGGACGCGTTCGGCTAGCCGCTCGAGGATCTTGCGCTCCTTGTCGCCAAGGCGGCGTTTCGGACCGTTGTCGAGATCCTTGGCGAGGAACCCGCGGTGATATTCGTAGCGATCACCGCTGACGGCATTGGCGAGCCAGGCACAAAACAGCAGCTCATGACCGAGCTGTCGCCGCGCATTTGTTCGTGATATGTTCTGCATTATATTCTGCCTTGAGAATCGGTGGATGAGCGATGGGAAAGACGGCCGCGCGCAGGTTTCTCATAGGAAACCATGAAAGCGCGGATCTTGGCCTCGGTGTCGGGCCAAAGGCGGCGTCCGGCGCGGAGTTGGCGGACGAGCTTCCAGTCGTTGGCGGCTTTACGGCCGAAATAGCTCTCGGCCATCTGGTTGGCCTTGAGGAACGAATCAATCTCTGAGACAATGGGATGTGTCATACATCCTTTATCTCGAGAGCAATCCAACTTCGCAAGTAGGGCGGAATCCCACAATTAAGATTGCGGGAAGCATCCCACAATGTTACCCACAGACTATGACCCAGCCTTCTGCTTTCAACATTGGCTTTCTCCGCAAGGTTCTCGAGGAAGCGACCGCGCCCGACGCCAAGTGGAACTCGCGCTCTCTCTCGCTCGCGGCGACGGGCGGCAAGAACCCGTATTTGGTTAGGGACATCATTAAGGGTAAAAGCGCGAACCCCACTCTCGATACGCTTGTTGGGCTTTCCAAGGCATTGGAAATGGACATCTCGCAGATGATCCCGGCCGCCGCCTCGGTGATGCATCGCGTGGGAGGGGCGCAGGCTTACGAGACGCTTGAAGTGGTTGGCGCGGTTGCCGCCGGGGTGTGGCGTGAAGAAACTGAATGGGGTTTAGAAGACCGCTACTCCATTGAAGTAGGGCCAAACCCCTTCCCTGGCAGTGAGCGATTGGCTCTCCGCATGGAGGGTTATTCGATGGACAAGGTCATCCCGCCTGGATCGGATCTTGAATGCTTGCGCGTGGCCTACGGCTATGTTGAACCTCAACCTGGCGATATCGTTATCGTGCAGCGGGATCGGCATGATTTGCACGAGCTGACCTGCAAGCGCCTCGATCATGACGGGCAGAACTTCATTCTACGTGCCGAGTCCACGCGGGCGGAGTTCCAGGAGCCAATCATTATCGGGCGACCCGATGAAAGCAGTGTCAGCGATGACGGGGTCACGATCATCGCCATCGTGCTGCGGGCGCATCAGAGTCTCTATAAGCGCCGACGGTGACACAACCCTTTGTCAAGAGGGTTTGGACCACATCGTCAGTTTGTAAGGGATGCATCCAACTATACCTGCGGGTGTTGCAATGGCTCAAATCGTTGAGCCAGACCCGAACCCATGGATGTTGGATGCGTGTTTTGACCCGATGCAGCGGCCTTGCGCCTGAGAACATGACCGCAGCCGAACGGATGGCCGAGTTAGGACAAATCCTGGCTCTTGGCGCCTTGCGCATGTCTGGAAAGTCCAGTTCTTTATCTGGCGACCTTGGAGATAGTTCAGTCGACTTTGCCCTGCGGCAGAGCGGTAGTGGCTTCCGAAACATCGGGAGCGACGCATGAACGAAACGGTCTTGTCCCGCCTTGCTGGGCTCAAAAAGGCGAGCACGTCTGAACTGCGGGATCTGTGGAGCCGATACTTCGATAGTGAAGCCCCGGGCTACAACCGCAGGTTTCTGGAAAGCCGCATTGCCTACCGCATCCAGGAACTGGCCTTAGGCACGCTTAGCCGTCAAACAGTTACCAGGCTTGAAGCCCTTGGTGAGGAACTGGACGGCGGAAAGAAGGCGGTGCGGCAGGTTACAGCCCGGGGCCGCCTGGTTACTGGCACTCAGATCGTCCGAGAATATCAAGGCGTCGAGTATCGTGTGACGGTGCTCGAGGACGGCTTTGAATATGCAGGCAAGCCCTATCGGTCACTCTCTGCAATTGCCCGGGCGATCACGGGTACCCGCTGGAATGGTCTGGTCTTCTTTGGATTGAAGCGATCGGGAGAGCAGGGATGAACCCACCCGTCCGCAAACTGCGCTGCGCGGTCTACACGCGCAAATCCACCGAGGAAGGGCTCGATCAGGAATTCAACTCTCTTGATGCGCAGCGGGATGCCTGCGAGGCGTTTATTGCTAGTCAGCGTGCAGAGGGGTGGATCCTTTTCCCTAACCACTACGACGACGGCGGGGTATCTGGTGGAACTCTCGAGAGACCTGCTCTAAAGCGGCTTCTGGCCGACATCGAGGAAGGGCAAATCGATGTGGTGGTGGTCTACAAGATAGATCGCCTTTCTCGTTCGCTGATGGACTTTGCAAGGCTCGTTGAAACTTTCGAGCGCAATGGGGTCACCTTTGTGTCCGTGACCCAGTCCTTCAACACAACAACCAGCATGGGCCGGCTCACCTTGAATGTCCTGTTGTCCTTCGCTCAATTCGAACGAGAGGTCATTGGTGAGCGGATCCGAGATAAGTTCGCCGCCTCAAGGAAACGCGGCCTTTGGATGGGGGGCGCCGTACCGCTGGGATATCGTGTCCTGGACCGGAAACTGCTGATCGAGCCTCGGGAGGCGACGATTGTGAAGCGCATATTCGAGCGCTTTGTGCAGGTTGGCTCGAATGTCGACATAGTTCGCGAATTGCAGGCTGATGGCGTCACGAATCGGCGCGGTAAGCCGCTTGATAAGGCCTTCATCGCCAGGGTTCTGCGCAACCGCGTCTATCTAGGCGAGGCGACGCATAAGGGTGTCAGTTATCCCGGGGAGCACGAAGCGATCATTGAGAGTTCGCTTTGGGAAAAGGTTGAGAAGATCCTCGCGATCAACCCTGGAACGCGCTCACGTCAAAACAGTGCCACTACACCTTCGATGCTGAAAGGCTTGCTGTTTGGCCACGACGGCCGGGCCATGTCGCCATCACACACCCGCCGCAAGGGCAAGCTGTACCGCTACTATGTGAGCCAAACTGAGCTCAAACTCGGGGCCGGAAGCGGCTTTCTTTGCCGTGTGCCCGCGGCGGAAATCGAGGCCGCAGTTGTCCAGCAAATGCGTCACCTCATCCAAACACCCGAGGTTCTAGCGGAGGCGGTTCACGCATCCCAGAGATTGGGTCTGCCCATTGGGGAGAGGGAGATGCGCTCGGCCCTCACCGAACTGGATCTGCTCTGGGATCAATTGTTCCCAGGAGAACAGGCCCGCATCGTCCAGTTGCTTGTGGCGCGTGTCGATCTTGGCGCCGACACCATGTCCATAAAGTTTCACGCGAACGGGATCGCCGATCTGGTTGAAGAAATGGGGGCCATAAGTTCCCAGGAGCAGAAAGCGGTGTGAACTTGGATCGGCAAATTGAAATACGTGTGCCAATCACCCTGCGCCGCCGGGGAGGGCGCAAGCTCATCATTGCCCCGGACACGGATAACGGGCGGGCTGGGGTACTTCCTAGTGACCAGGACTTAACGCTCGTAAAAGCAATTGCCCGGGGTTTTCGGTGGCGCAAGCTGATGGAGCACGGTGTCTACCAGAGCGTTGATGAGATAGCGTCCAAGGAGAAGATCGACCGCTCTTATGTCAGCCGGCTTTTGCGGATGACACTTTTGGCTCCTGAAATTGTGGAAATGGTTCTTGCCGGTCGGCAACCGCGCGGCATCAATCTCCAGATGCTTAAGCGGCCTATCCCTGACTGCTGGCAGGAGCAGCGAGACCTGTTCCTTTCGCTCTAGCCTAGTGCAACCTTGCCGGTCAGCGCACCTGCCAGATCATCAGGTCCAGGACTTTGGTGTCGGAAAAGTCTCTAAACTCAGGAAAATTATCATCGAATGTCCTGCGTAGATGCCGAAATTTATTGGATTGTGTCTGCTCAATCGAGTGAGCCTGGATACTCGCATAGTCAGCCGTGAGGAGTTCGATACGCCCAATGCTGTGGCTGCTCCGTTGAGGAAGGCCCAGATTAATGCGGACGATCGAGTCATAAACTGGGAGGCCTGGATTGATTGTGGCAATAAGCTTGGAGGCAAATGAGGCTTCAATTCGCCCCGTTTCCCGGAACAACTTATCCAGAACCATGAAGAATTCTGGTTCACTATCTGCTTTGTACGTTTCGAGTAGAGTGTAGAATTTTGAACGCCATAGCGCGTTCCTTCTGACCATATATAAGCCATTGAATGTGCGTTGGTATTCTTGGTCCTGGGTCACATTTAGCGATCTCAGGGATCGGATAGTGTAGGCGTATCGCCGCAGGTCTGAGTGCCTGCTTTTGAGCGCATCAAATATCCCGGACTGGCGGTCTGCAAGGTCGTCAACGGTGATCATGTCGCATCCCTCAAGCCTCTTTCTCGCATTTATTTGTAAAATTCCATGGGAAAATTTTCGCATTTATCTGGAATTCCGTGCGAACCTGATCTACCAAAAATGCGGACAAAACAACACGCCAAGAGACTGAATTTTGACCATTGTTATCACCACCTGCACAAATCGGAAGCGTAAGCCGGTATCGGAAGGCTTGCACGCTGCCTCGCTTGCGGTTGGTGATCTAGCGGGAGTGGCAGAAGAGTGGGGCCGCCGCCTTCAGCAGTCCTCTCAGCTTTTTCCAGTCATGGAGGTATACGGAGGCAGGTCGTTCCAGGAGGCCAAGACCGTCGCGGAGCGACTCGATGCCAATGTCTTTGTCATCTCCGCAGGGCTCGGCCTGGTCGATGCCTCCGAAGCGATCCCCTCATATGCCTGCACCGTTTTGGATGGGGCTGAGGATGGTATTGAGCCCAAGGTTTTGGGTGATTTCTCGAGCAAAGAGTGGTGGGCCCATCTCAAGCGAGTGTCGCCCTTCGCAAGAGACCTCTTAGACGTTGTGGCAAGCGCTGAGGGCAGGCTCGTTTTGGTGGCGCTCTCGGACAGTTACATCCGAATGCTGTCCGAGGATCTCATGGCGCTTCCAGATGAGCGCCTAACCAGACTACGCGTGTTCACGCGTGCTCCTCTGGACCGAATTCCACCGAGATTGCGGCCATGCGTCATGCCTTACGATGACCGCTTAGACGGTCCGGCAAGCCCTATAAAAGGCACGCGCAGCGACTTCGCTGGGCGGGCACTTCGGCATTTCTCTGATTTCATCCTGCCTGGTGCGGAAGGTGACGCGCCCGATCACCACAGCCGTGCAGTCCGTAAGGCGATGGAAGAATGGCCATTCCCCTCGATGGTAGAGCGTCGGCGACTAACCGACGATGAGATCCTGTCGCTTCTGAATGATCATTGGGAGGCTGCGAGGGGCAGCACCTCGGCCCTTCTTCGGGTTTTTCGTGACCAGCTAAATGTAGCCTGTGAGCAAGGGCGGTTTGCCGCTCTGGCACGGCAGGTGCGAGCGGAGCTTTCATGATGGCTAAAGAGACACTTTCAGTGCGAGCTGTCAGAACGGAGCAGGGCGATGGCACTCCAATTTTCGCGTTCTTTATTCATGGGGCAGACATCACTCGTATTGCCGACATCGCCCGGCTGAGAAGAGACGAGCAAGAGCTTAAAGGCTTTCAGAGGGGTGAGATTAAAGCCCACGTCAATTCGATCACCGAGTTTTTGGATAGCGGCAAAGTGCTGTTCCCAAATGCTATTATTTTGGCCCTATCCCCTGAGGTTGAGTTTGCATCGGCTCGCGGCCGAAAGCCGGGTAAGATTTGTGAAGTAGGTGATGCAGGGACGCTCACCATTCCGATCCACCCAACAGGACAGAGGGCAGCTTGGATCGTTGACGGCCAGCAGCGCTCATTGGCGCTAGCGCAGGCCAAAAATCAGTCAATCGCTGTGCCCGTCATTGGCTTTGTATCAGACGACGTGGAGGCTCAGCGTGAGCAGTTCATTTTGGTCAATAAGGCAAGGCCTCTGCCTAAGCGGTTGATCGATGAACTTCTTCCTGAAGTCAGCGTCCTGCTGCCCCGCGATCTTGCTGCGAGGCAATTGCCTAGCGCATTGTGCGAGATGCTTAACGGGGACAAGGGGTCCCCATTCTTTGGGCTGATTAAACGCGAGTCTAACGCAAAAAGTGGTACGGGGATTGTGGCTGACTCTGCGCTGATTGAGGCTATGCGCCTTAGTCTCAAGTCGCCCACCGGAGCCCTGGGGCAGTTCAAGCGTAGCGGGGACGGCGTCGACGCTAATGGGATGTACGAGGCGTTAGTCCTATATTGGAAAGCGGTTCGCGAAGCGTTTCCCGATGCTTGGGGCAAGCCGCCCACACATAGCCGCTTGATGCATAGTGCTGGCATTCGAGCCATGGGTGCCCTCATGGATCAGATCATGCTCAGAGCCGACGGCGCACCAGACCGATCGGCTGCTGTCTCTGCGATAATCAGGCGTCTCGCACCCTATTGTAATTGGACATCAGGGCGGTGGGACGAGATCAACCTTGTGTGGAATGAAGTTCAGTCGACATCCCAGCACATTTCCAAGCTCACGGAGCATCTTATGCACCTAGAGCGAGACCTGGCGAGGGGTGGAGCGTGAAATTTATCTTTGCCGACAGTTTGGACTACGTTGACCCTGCCTTCGATTTTATCGCTGATCGCAGCGCGGCAGAGCGTCAGCCTTACTGGGATGATGCCTACCCCCATGAGATCTTGGGCTACGCGCCTTATGACGGCGTGCTGGTTTCTAAGGGCATCGTCGGCGACCATCGTGTCAAAGGCAAATACACTGCGAGCCAAGCGAGGCGCTTTGAACTGGTGGGGGTGCGCAAGTTTTTGCGTCTCGACAAGCCGCAGTTCGCTCACCTGGATATCTTCGGAGATTGCGGCGCTTTCACCTACGCCAGCGAAGCCAAGCCCCCGTACTCGCCTGCCGAAATCGCCGAGTTTTACGACGAATGTGGCTTCACGCACGGCTGCTCCGTCGACCACATTATCTTCGATTTCAATTCCTCCGATGCCGGCATGGAAGGTGGGTCGAATGATGCGAAAGACCGTTTCGAGATAACCTTAGAAAATGCAGACAATTTTCGGCGCGAGGCTTTGTCTATCGGTGCGGCTTTTACCCCAATGGGGGTCGTACAGGGTTGGTCGCCAGGAAGCATGGCGGAGGCGGCCAGGCGTCTCGTCGGCATGGGATACGATTACCTAGCTCTAGGGGGCATGGTTCCGCTAAAATCTCCCGAAATCAAGCTATGCCTCGCAGCCATCCGTGAGGTTGTTCCAGCGTCAACGCGTCTGCATATTTTAGGCTTTGCAAAGGCGGACGATATCGACAGCTTCCATAGCTACGATATCGCGAGTTTCGATACGACTTCACCTCTCATTAGGGCGTTCAAGGATGCCAAGCAGAACTATTATCTGCCGGGCCCAGACGCTCGTTTGCGCTATTTTACATCCATCCGCGTCCCTCAAGCCATCGAGAACCCAAGACTTCAGCGTTCAGTTAAGCGGGGTGTCCTTCGAGCGGAGGATTTAATCGCGATGGAAGCCGCAGCCTTAAAGGCATTGCGCGCATATGATCGTGGCGAAGCGGATCTCGAGGAAACCCTACACAACGTGATGGTCTACACCGCGCCATTGGCGGAGGAGAAACCCTACGAGGATTGCCACGCAACGGTCGGGATGATGAAACTGGCTGAACGTTATCGTGCGACTCTTGCAGCCAAGCCCTGGAAGGAATGCTCTTGCTCGATCTGTGAGCATGCCTCGGTTGATGTGATCATTTTCCGGGGCAGCAATCGGAACAAGCGGCGAGGCATTCACAACCTCGCAGTCTATAAAAACCACATTGAACGATTGGATCTGAAGCGTGCCGTCATCTGAAACCATGCAATACCTAACGGTCACCGCCCAGCAGAGCAGTGAGCATACGGTTCTCGTGTTCGCGGCAAAGGCATCGGACATCCTGCGCTTCGCCACGATCGATCGAATTGGACGAGACGCTCAAGGGGTGCTCAGCGGGTTCCAGCGGCCGCAAGTGGCGGCGCATATCCGAGAAATTCAGGATTATCTCGAGAAGCCCAACTCGGTTTTGCCGAACCCCATTGTGGTTGCCTTCACCGAGAAGGTCGGGGTTAAAGATCTGGGGAATGGCTCGGCACAGTTGACCATTGATTTGAGCGATGGACCACCGGGATTGGTCGTTGATGGCCAGCAGCGTCTTACAGCGCTCTCCGGCGTGGAGCGTGATTTCCAGGTGTTTGTGTCGGTTTTGATCTGCCAGGATGAGGCGGAGCTTCGGCGTCAATTCGTGCTAATCAATAATACCAAGCCGCTCCCTAAATCTCTGATTTATGAGCTGTTGCCGACTGTTGACGATCTCCCCGCGCGGCTAAGCCGCCGCTCCACTGCAGCAGATCTCACTGCCCGGTTGAACTTCGAGAACACTGCTTTGAAGGGGTACATCAGGCAGCACACGTGCCCTGAAGGGATCATCGCAGACACCGTGATGCAGAAAATCATTATGGAGTCGCTCGCCAATGGGGTGATGCGTGACCTCATTCGTCACGCAAAGGGCGAGGAAGAGTGCCTTCGATTGATTTCCAACTTCTTCGAGGCCGTGAAACGCGTCTTTCCAGACGCATGGTACGGGCACAAGCCTACCACTTCGCGCTTGGTCCACGGTGCCGGCATTCAAGCTATGGGCGATGTGATGGAGGTGCTGGCAGCGAGGGCTGATGCCCGAACCGTAGAGGATTTTGCTGAAGGCCTTGCCTGTTTGAGAGATAAGGCAGCATGGACAGAAGGTGAGTGGGAGCTTGGCGGCGAGGTTCGTCGCTGGAACTCGCTCCAGAATGTGAACCGCGACGTCGCCCTTCTAAAGCATTACCTTGTCGGCCTTATCAAGGCGGACCTGCGCCAAAAGCGTCAGGCCGCCCCTGCGCCACTTTTTGAAACGGCGGAAGGTTAACCGATGAGCTACGCCGTCAAAGAGATCTTCAAGACCCTTCAAGGTGAGGGCGCCCATACTGGTCGGGCGGCGGTCTTCTGTCGCTTTGCGGGGTGCAATCTCTGGTCTGGTCGAGAGCAGGACCGTGCATCAGCACAATGCCGGTTCTGCGACACGGATTTTGTGGGTGTGGATGGAACCGGTGGCGGCCGTTTCGCCGATCCAGAAACTTTGGCAAAGGCAATTGAGACGGAATGGGGTGGCCCTAGAGAGCGACGGTATGTGGTGTTGACCGGTGGCGAGCCTTTGCTTCAGGTCGATGGGCCATTGATCGACGCACTGCATGCTCTGGGTTTCGAGATCGGTGTTGAGACTAATGGCACCCAGCCTGCGCCAGTTGGTCTGGATTGGATATGCGTAAGCCCCAAGGGGGGCACGGATCTCGTCCTGAAGTCGGGTAACGAACTCAAGCTTGTTTATCCCCAGGACAATGCACTGCCGAGCCAATATGAGAATTTAGCGTTTGATCATTTCTATCTGCAGCCGATGGATTGCGAAGAAGCAGTGGTCCACACTGAAAAGGCGATAAATTACTGCATGAATAATCCGCGTTGGAGGCTTTCACTTCAGACGCATAAGACTGTCGGGATCCGGTGATGTACGAGCTCAGCAAGCAATTTCTTTTTGATGCAGCCCATACTTTGCATCGCAAAATTGAGACCGAATCGAGCCTGCGGATCCATGGCCATAGCTATCGCGCTGAGGTGACGCTGCGAGGCCAGCCAGATCCGGTAACTGGTATGATCATGGATGTTGGCAATCTTGAGCGTGAGCTTGAAGCGGTTCGCGATGCTCTGGATCATCGTTTTCTAGATGAAATCAATGATTTAGGCCCTGCAACGATGGAGAACCTCTGCCGCTGGATTTGGGTGAAGTTGGAGCCCGGGCTTCCCGCTTTGTGGAAGGTCAGCGTGTCTCGCTCCAGCAATGGCGATGCATGCAGCTATTGGGGTGAAGGTGGTCAGGGATGAGTTCTGACGAGAAGGCTCTAGTCCTGTTTTCGGGCGGACAAGATTCTGCGACGTGTCTTGCTTGGGCTCTTGAACGCTTCAGTGCGGTAGAGACAGTGGCCTTCGACTACGGGCAGCGGCACAAGGTGGAACTCGAGTGCCGTGAAGAGTTCCTCGCAAAAGTCGTAGAGATCAAGCCGGAATGGAAGGCTCGATTGGGTCCAGATCACAAACTCGACTTATCCGTTTTGGGCAAGATCAGTGAGACCAGCCTGACGCAGGAGGCCGAGATCGCCCTCCGAGAAGATGGTTTGCCCAACACCTTTGTCCCTGGCCGAAATCTCCTCTTTTTCACGCTTGCCGCCGCGGTCGCATATCGGCGCCATATGCGTCACCTCGTGGGCGGGATGTGTGAAACGGACTTTTCGGGGTATCCAGATTGCCGGGATGACACCCTCAAGTCGCTTCAAGTGACCCTCAACCTTGGAATGGGGTCAAATTGCGTCGTCGATACCCCGTTGATGTGGATCGACAAGGCTAGCACTTGGCAAATGGCCGCTGATCTTGGCGGTGGGCAACTGGTTGATTTGATCAAGGCATCGACCCACACCTGCTACCTGGGTGTGCGCGATCAAGAGCATGATTGGGGCTTTGGCTGCGGCCATTGCCCAGCATGTGACCTTCGGTTAACCGGCTATCGGAAGTTCGTGGCAATTTCTGGAACTTGATGGACGCTTTTGCACCCTCGTGAAAGGTGCCAAAGCGGGGCACATTCGTTTGCTAGATTTACCCAGCACCCTTGTGCGTACCCTAATATCCCTGCAGACTGCGTTCGGACGGCCTGATTCCGGCTAGATTGGGTCGTTTTCAGTGGGTAGCACCCTGCCGAATTGAGAAATAATAGTTCGCAAATGTATTGAGAATGTGCTGCAAAGTTACTAACTCACGAGGGGTTAGCGAGGCCAGCGGAGGCAATTTACTCGAGGGGGGTATGTGCTGATAAGGGGCATGTTATTGGCACTGCCTGAAGGCAGAGGTGTCGGAAAGTTAGAGGCTGTCGATGGAGATGTCTGTGACGTTTCCGTTTTTTACTCGATTGTTCGTACCGAGACTGTTTCTTACCCAATAAAATCAATTTCTAGAGCCTATCTTAGCCCGCAAACTCGTGTTTACGTGCTTGATAACGGCGTGCACCGGGTCGGGCGTATTTCTGACTTTTTGACCGGAAACGATGGCCTTGTGACCTACGAGGTGCGCTTCCCTAACGGGGTGGTTAAAGACTTTAACGAAGCTAATTTGTTTCTAAGGCCTTGGCATGCGCCTGACGATCCGGCCGAAGTGCTAGCTGCTGGGGGAGGTGAAAGCCAGTTCCTCCATGACGCCAGATTGCCTGCGCGAAAAGCGTTGATCGATCTACGCAGTGCGGCGCAAGGAATGACAGCTTTGATGTCGGCCGGCATCGAACTCGTGCCGCATCAAGTAGCTGCGGTGCGAAGAGTCCTGTCGGATCCGGTTCAGCGTTATCTACTTGCGGATGAAGTGGGGTTAGGCAAGACTATCGAGGCAGGATTAGTCATCCGTCAGCGACTAATTGATGATCCGGACACCGAGGTTTTGGTGTCTGTTCCGCGCCATCTTGTAGCCCAGTGGCAGGTCGAACTCAGCGGCAAGTTGCGGCTTTCTCAATTTGATGGGCGCTTCGAAGTGTGCGCTCATGAAGACCTGACCCGTGTTCACCGAACACCAGATTTGCTTGTAGTAGACGAAGTACATCACCTGGTGGGAGGCAGTCGTGGCGAATTAGAAGCCGCTGAAGCGCACCTTATCGATCTAAGCAAACGAGTGGGCTCGCTGCTCCTACTGTCAGCTACGCCCGCTCTTGGCGACGAAGTCAAGTTCCTAGCACTTCTGAACCTGCTAGATCCGGTCGCGCATCCACTGAATGACATCGAAGGATTTCGAGCGAAACTCGAACAGCGCCAAGATCTTGGGCGGTTGCTACTTAGCCTGGATCCCGAGGGTTCAGGTCTAGTGCTACGCCAGCGTGCAGCGGAACTAATAAGCCTGTTCCCAGATGATGCGGTCGTTCAGGGCCTTGCTGGGAAATTGATCGAGGCAAGCAAGGCCAAGATGCCTGAAACGCCGCGGTTCGCCACTGCGCTACGCAATCATGTTGCAGATAGCTACCGTATTCACCAGAGGCTTATCCGTTCTCGTCGCGCCGACGCTGCAGGTTGGGAGTTCCGTCCCCGCGGCCCATCCTTCGAGGAAGGCGAGGTGCCGCCTATGTCTCATGTCCGCGAGGAGATCATCGATCACCCTGTCATGGCCGATCTAATCAGCGGGTTAGAAGATTGGCGCTCCGCTGCATTAGCGGCGGTCGGTCGAGGTTTAACAGACGAAGCAAGGATTTCCGCTCGTTACATCAACTTGTTGGAAGCTGCCGGGGTCAGTTGTGCTCAACTTAACGCTGTGCTCAAATCTGAGGCCGAATTTCCGGGCGAGGCAGACATTCGTGCAGACTTAATCCGGTTAACAAGCAACGGGGGGTGCGATGCTGATAGTCTGGACCTTATCGCACAGAGCATCCACCGCTTAAAGGACAACTTAGCTCGCGGATCTGCAGCACCGAAGATTGTAGTTTTCTCCTCATCGTCCGAACGGGCAAGCAGTCTGGCCGCCCTTGTCCCGGATGCGGCACTTTTGGTAGCCGGTGGAGATCAAGGGCACACCGAAGCCGTACTTGCGCGCTTTGCTGCACAAGGGGGCGCATCCGTTCTGGTTCTGGATCGCGCTGCCGAGGAGGGATTGAACCTCAGCTTTGCTGACGCAATCGTGCATCTTGATCTTCCTTTTTCGGCGGCGCGTTTAGAGCAAAGGATTGGGCGTCTCGATCGGTTCGGCCGCACCAAGGACGCCATTAGACACCGCGTTCTGCTTCCTTCCGATGAAGACGCCAGTCCCTGGGCAGCATGGCAGCGACTGCTGGCCGAAGGTATGATGATCTACCACGGTTCTATCAGTGATGTTCAGTTCCTTCTTGAGGAGATCGAAACTCAGATCGCGCGGGCATTTTTGCATGAAGGTGCTGCGGCCGTTGAGGCGCTGATCCCGGAGGTATTCGCCCGCATCACCGCTGAACGCAGTGCTCAACACGAGCAATCGGCGCTGGATCGTATTGCTCTCGCAGAAGATCCGGCGGAATTGCTAATTGATGCAATCAATGATGCCGAAGCCGAAGAAGATGGGGTCGAATCTGCTGTTGAAACCTGGGCAGTCAAGACGCTACTGTTACGCAAACGACCATGCACTGAAGGCGTCCGAGATCCTTTTCTTTGGCGAACAGCGCAGACAACGCTGATCCCCAAACTGCCTTGGCGTGAAACATTTGAGTTCTTCGAAGATGAGCCGCTTACATGGCGCCGACGCATCGCGATGCGTCAGAGTAATGTAGCGTTGCTTCGGCCAGGCATGCCGCTAGTCGACGTTCTGGAACGTTTTACCCACTGGGATGACAGAGGCTCTGCCTTCGCGACCTGGCGTAAGCATGCTGATTGGACTGGTGAAGGTTGGATGGGTTTTCGGGTCTGCCTTAGCGTCGAGCCCAATGTCCCTGAGGATAATCTCCTGCGTCCTGATCCTCGGAAATTGGCAATTGCTAGGCGCGCACAGCACTATCTTCCCCCAAAATACATTACTCTACACATAGAGGCCTCCGGCGAACCGGTTGCCCAAGGGCCGCTTAACGCCATTTTGAATTTGCCCTATTCTAATGAGCGTGCGCCGGGGCAACGGTGGGTAGATGTTAACCTCGGTAGTCGACCAGAACTCTTCTCGAGTATTATTGATCCGGGTCAGTTTTCGCAGATCTGCAGGTCAGTGCGAGAAAAGGCCCTTTCTGCCTTTTGTGACAGTGACGCTTTTAGAGATCAGACAAGCCAAGCAGAGACTGTTGCAAGAGCGGACCTTGAACGGCGGCGCGCGCGTCTAGAACGGCGTGCTGCTGCTGGCGAGACAATTGATGGTGAACTAGCGGCCGCAGAAGCCGTTTTAGACGCTGTTTCCTCACCTTCTGTGCGGCTTGACGCAATCGGGTTCTTTATCGTTTCGGGGCTCAAAGCATGAGCCAACTCGAAGGGGCATCTGCTTACCAGGCACTAGCAAATATGCTCAGTGATGCGGAACAAGGCTATAATGACTGGACCGCGGCCGATCCAGCCTTTGAGCGTCTGCGAAAGGCGCTGATTGAACCGTCGCCTCGAGCTTCTGTCAAAGATTTAGTGGTGCTTTTAAGGCAGGCTCTTTGGTACGAAAAATCCCGTCGTGGCGATGGTGGTGCTGGTCCGGAGCCAATAATCAAGCATCCGGCATTCGAAGGTGCAGATTGGACGGCGTCAAGTTTACGATCTCGGCCTATTCAGGGTGGGAACCGCGTTAGTCTTGATACCTGGTCACCACCCTGGCTTGGGAAACCGGACGAGAGCGTGGAGGCGCGTGCTGCCTCAGAACTACCCTGTCGCTTTGGTGAGGGAAGTGGCGTCGCCGGCGACCCGTTTCTCTCCGCTGTTGAACGGCCGAGTTACCGGAGTCTCGGCCAAAGGGCTGCAGCCCGTGCAGCACTAAGCACTCCGCCCGGGGGCACATTAGCCGTCGCGCTTGCGACAGGGGAAGGCAAGAGCTTATTATTTCAACTTGTGCAGGCTGTTGGCTTTGCTGGCGATCCAGCGCGCGGCGGCGTCCCCGGCACGACCTTGGTAATTGTTCCAACTGTTGCTCTGGCGCTCGATCACGAGGCTTCTTCAATAAAGATCGTCGGTCACCGTCTGCCGCTTGCCTATCGGAGTGGCGCAGAAAGCAATGTCTTGCTTGCCGATCGCATTCGCGAGGGTTCACAAGGCCTGTGCTTCGCTTCTCCTGAGGCAGCCTGTGGACCTCTTAGGTCGGCACTGATCGCCGCTGCAGAAGTCGGTAATTTGCACGCATTAATTGTCGATGAAGCTCATCTTGTTGACCAATGGGGGACGGGCTTCCGAACAGAATTTCAGGAATTAAGCGGATTGCGCCGTGAACTCCTAGCCGCGGCATCTGCGAATTCGCGCTTGCGGACCCTGTTGCTGTCAGCGACGCTTACCGAAAGCTCGCTTGGAACGTTAGAAGCTCTGTTTGGCGATGGTGGTCCCATACGGTCGCTTTCCGCGGTCAATCTTCGTCCTGAACCGGATTACTGGATTGCAAAACCGTGTGCTGCAGCAGAGCGAGAAAATCGGGTCCTTGAGGCGCTCGCTCATGTTCCGCGACCGGCAATTCTCTATGTTACGGAGGTGAAGCATGCAGAGGCTTGGCTGCGTGTGGTCCGCCAGGCTGGTTATCTTCGCGTTCGCATGCTTCACGGAAGCACAAGCGCCGATGCGCGAGAAGAAATCTTAAAGCTCTGGCGTGGTGGCGCCCTAGATTTGGTTATCGGTACCTCTGCGTTTGGTCTTGGCATCGATTATCAGCACGCCCGTTCTATCCTTCATGCGTGTGTTCCAGAAACGCTTGATCGGTTTTATCAGGAGGTTGGTCGCGCTGGTCGCGACGGCCGCGCGTCACTTTCCATCGCGGTGCCGGCAAATGATGATTTTGGTCCAGCACAGCGCCTAGGCGAACAAAAGGTTATCAGCGTTGATCGTGGAATGGTCCGCTGGACGGCCATGTTTGAAAGCGCGGTAGCATTAGGTGACGGTTTGATCGCCGTAGATGTCGACGCGCGGCCGAGCGCTTCGGAAGACGACATTGACATGAGCGGTGATCGAAACATCGACTGGAATGTTCGAACGCTTACATTAATGGCGCGCGCGGGGATTATTGAGTTGGTCGGACGCCAGGCGCGCACTGCGGAGGCCGGGCCGGCACGCCTTACGATCCGCGTCCTAGACGATGGTCACCTTCGTCTGGCCTGCTGGTCCAACCGTGTGACGTCGGTTCGTGACGGCATTGCTGCGGCGAGCCAGCGCAATTTTGGCCTTATGCAGCGGTTTCTTCGCTCGGTCGAATGTCCGGCTCGAATTTTTGAGGCACTTTATGGTGCCGAAAAGATCGCTCCGTCTTGCAGTCGCTGCAGCCTGTGCCGCGCTGAACCCTCCCGCAGGGGTATTCAACCAGCTCCTCGAGAGCCCTTCTCACCTTGGCCTGGACAGCCACTGCAGCCAAGACTTGCTGCGCTCATTGGCGGTGGCGGACGCCTTCTCGTCAGCGATGACCCTGAACTCCGTGAAGGCCGTTGGCATCGTAGGTTCTCAGATCTGCTAGATGCGCTTGCTCGGCAGGGTATGAGCAAGTTAGCTTTGATCGGCGACACCGGGATTGATGAGGCTCGGGCCTTTGCGAAGATACAGCGTCGCGCATTCTTTGTTGGGCGATCAGAGACACTGCTGGCTACCGGCCTGCCACCAGGGCCCGAACTAGTTGTGATTGGCCGCGGCGTGCCGTTGAGGAAGGCGAATTTTAAACACCGTGCTCCGGGAGACGAGCGGATCTTCATTCTGCCGTCGGGCTTCGTTGCGCCTGAGAAACCAGACCTGGCCTTAACAGAGATTTTCGACGGGCCCCAACTTAGTTTCACGCAACTTTGTGGGAGATTGACGGCATGAGCATTGTTAGCGTCGCTGAAGCGGTTCCTAACCGGTTACTCGCCATTTACGGTACTCTTCTCGCCCGCAATGCAGGTGAAACTCGCGAGCGACTGAAATCTCAGATGGTGCCCCCTAGTTTGCGGGGCGGGCGGGATAATCAGAGCACGGCAGTATTCGATAACAGTCTGCGTGAGGCTCGGGCTATCGGCCTGGTAATTGAGGATGGGGACAATCTCGTAGTGCCAGTGACGGCACGTCCTGCGCCCAAGCAAACCGAGGAAGATGCATTTCTGGCTCACGTTATTCGTGTTCTGTGCGACGATGTCCTTGCTGAAGAAGCTAACCAGGCCAAAGTTGCCCCAGCGATTGCCTGGTTGCTGATGCAGGACCCGCTGCGGCCACTACCGTGGAGCGAAAATCCACTGCCAACCATTAATCGACAGTTGGATGGCGACGAGAATTTCGATCTTGGCAATGCGAGCAGGCTGCAGACGCTCGCCTACTGGACGCGACACCTTGGCTTCGCTCGAATGGTCGGAGCGGGGCAGGTTTTTATTGTACCTGATCCGCATGACGCCATCGCCCGACTCCTGCCTGTTGTATTTGGTAATGCGACTTCTTTGCGGGCCAACGAATTCCGCAAG
>JACCDX010138471.1_pt1 | contig 26776 bp, 24 predicted proteins | sample 7449681 | NCBI WGS metagenome assembly JACCDX01 (sample SAMN15323450, study PRJNA562643) | freshwater metagenome | isolation source: river surface water | place: USA:Blue River Watershed | collected 2017-08-18
AGATCATGGTGCCAAGGGTGGATATGGCAACTGTTGCCGCCGATGTGAAACTCAGTGAGGCAATGGGAGTCTTTCTCAAGCGGGGTTACTCACGCCTGCCGGTGGTCGGCAAGAACATTCATGACATCAGCGGAATTCTTTACATGAAAGACGTTGCGCGTCTGCTGCATGAAAGCCCAAAGATTATGGCTAGCCGAGCTGCGAGCACCGTGGCCAGACCAGTTATTTTCGTTCCTGAGTCTAAGCAGGTTGACGACCTGCTTCGAGAGATGCAGCTTACTTCAACGCATATTGCCGTAGTCATTGATGAGTATGGTGGTGTGGCAGGTTTGGCCACCATGGAAGACGTTATTGAAGAAATCGTTGGGGAAATCTCGGATGAGTACGACCGCGACGAACTGGACATTACCGAATTGGGTGAAGGACGCTACCGTGTTAATGCAAGGTACCCTCTGGGTGACTTGGGTGAACGACTTGAGTTGGAACTCGAAGACGAGGACGTTGACAGTATTGGTGGACTACTAGCCAAAGCGCTTGGGAGACTTCCTAAATACCGAGACGAGGTCACCGTTTCTGGTTTGAATATCATTGCCGAACGAATCGAAGGCCGAAGAAAGCGCCTAACCTCGGTTATCGTTCAAAAAGCACAAAGTTTGGCTGACGCCCAGTCTGCCTTCGAGCAACTGGATCAGGAGAATAAATGAGCGAGCACCGTTCAGGGTTTGCATCTTTTGTAGGCAGACCAAACGTTGGAAAATCCACACTCACCAATGCTTTGGTTGGTGAGAAGATTGCGATTACCAGTGCAAAACCGCAAACCACGCGTCGTGCGATTCGCGGCATTGTGCACCGTGATTACGGTCAGTTGATCTTGGTAGACACTCCGGGGTTGCACCGCCCACGTACCTTGTTGGGGCAGCGGCTCAATGACTTGGTTGAGCAAACCCTTGGCGACGTTGATGTAATTGGTTTTTGCATTCCGGCCAACGAGAAGATTGGCCCTGGCGACCAGTTCATCAATGAGCAGTTGAATGAGTTCCGCCGCGCAAAATTGGTCGCTGTTGTAACCAAGTCAGAGCTGGTTAGCCCTGAGGAGCTAGCTCGTCAATTAATTGCAGTATCTGAGTTACGGGACTGGAAGGCAATTGTGCCTGTGTCGGCCGTTGCAGATGATCAACTGGAAGTGCTCACCAAAGTGCTGATTGACTTGATGCCAGTTTCCGAGGCGCTTTACCCGCCAGAGGCCGTTACGGATGAGACCCTTGAGAATCGAATTTGTGAGCTAATTCGCGAGGCTGCGCTTGAGGGAGTGCGCGACGAACTTCCGCACTCCATTGCCGTGACCATCGATGAAATTTCGAAGCGTAAGGGGCAAAACCTAACCGATATTCACGCCAACATTTTTGTAGAGCGCGATAGCCAAAAGGGCATCATCATTGGTCATAAGGGCTCACGCCTGATTGACGTAGGCAAGCGGTCACGCCTTGAAATCGAGAAACTGATCGGACACAAGGTGTTTTTGGGGCTTCGAGTAAAGGTTGCCTCAGAGTGGCAACGCGATCCAAAGCAACTCGGAAAACTTGGTTTCTAGCGGTTTCAGGTTTACGCTTTAAGGGTGTTCTCACTCCTGCTTAGCGGCCGCAGCGAGGCCTAACCCGGCCTTCCTCGTTGCGGAGCTTTTTGCTGGTCGCACTCATGCCAACTAGGTTGGCCAAAAATCATTCGCCCCAGTGGCAAAAGTCTTAGCCCTCTGGGCATAAGGGAGAACTCAAATGGAAAACACTCAGCGCCCATCAGGCATGCCAGTTCATAAGTACCTTCCGTTTCACGAGCAGATTACCGTTTCGCTGCCTGACCGCACTTGGCCTGACAAAGTCATTTCAGAGGCTCCGCGTTGGTGCGCAGTTGACCTTCGTGACGGCAACCAGGCGCTGATTGACCCAATGAGCCCAGAGCGCAAGCTCAAGATGTTCAAGCTTCTGGTGAAGATGGGCTACAAGGAGATCGAAGTTGGTTTTCCTTCGGCCAGCCAGACTGACTTTGATTTTGTTCGTCTTCTAATCGAAGAGGGGCACATTCCAGATGACGTAACCATTCAGGTTTTGACTCAGGCACGCGATGCACTCATTGAGCGCACCTACGAGTCGCTGAGGGGCGCTAAGAAGGCCATTGTTCACTTCTACAACTCAACCTCTGTTTTGCAGCGTCGCGTGGTTTTCAACCAGGACAAGCAGGGCATCATGGACATTGCTCTAGCGGGAGCGCGAAAGTGCCGAGAAATGGAAGCCTCAATCCCGGACACCGATGTCTACTACGAGTACTCTCCTGAGTCCTACACCGGCACTGAATTGGAGTACGCAGTTGAAGTTTGCAACGCGGTTATCGCTGCGTTAGACCCGCGCCCAGACCACAAGATGGTTATCAATCTTCCTGCGACGGTCGAAATGGCTACCCCAAATGTTTATGCCGATTCAATTGAGTGGATGAGCCGCAACATCGATCGCCGCGACAGCGTTTTGATTTCTTTGCACCCACACAACGACCGCGGTACCGCTGTAGCTGCTGCAGAGCTGGGATACATGGCAGGGGCGGACCGAATTGAGGGTTGTCTTTTCGGCAACGGCGAACGCACCGGAAACGTGGACTTAATCACCTTGGGTATGAACTTGTTCAGTCAAGGAATTGACCCGCACATTGATTTCAGTGACCTGGACGAGATTAAGCGCACGGTTGAATACTGTAACCAGCTTTCAGTGCCCGAGCGTGCCCCTTACGGCGGTGACTTGGTCTACACAGCATTCTCTGGTTCTCACCAAGATGCCATCAAGAAGGGCTTTGAGTTGATGGCTAAAGAGGCCGATGCTAAGGGCGTTTCTGTCGATGACTTGGTTTGGGCCGTGCCATATTTGCCAATCGACCCTAAAGATGTTGGCCGTTCCTACGAGGCCGTTATCCGCGTGAATTCACAGTCTGGTAAGGGTGGCGTTGCCTACCTATTGAAGACTGACCACCAGCTTGATTTGCCACGTAAGTTGCAGATTGAGTTCTCACGAGTGGTTCAAAACGCCACCGATGAAAAGGGTGGCGAGGTTTCTTCTAGCATGCTTTGGGACATCTTCACCGACGAGTACCTGCCAGCGCCAGCCGACCGAATTGACCTTAAGTGGGGACGTTTCGAGCTCAAGAAGATGCGTACTGCTAGCGACATGAACGGAACCGTCGACTTGGACATCGTGCTACGAGACGGCAGTGGTGAACTTGAAGCCCACGGTACCGGTAATGGTCCAATTTCTGCATTCCTCAGCGTTTTGACTCAACAGGGTGTGAGTGTTCGTTTGCTTGACTACGTCGAGCACACCTTGAGTGAGGGTGGCGATGCTCAGGCGGCGGCCTACGTTGAGCTAGAGGTTAATGGCAAAACACTTTGGGGTGTTGGTATCGATGGCGACATTTCGACCGCATCTTTGAAAGCAGTTATTTCAGCAGTTAACCGAGCCATTCGCCTATAAATCAACATTCTGAGCGGATACTTGCTCTGTGCCGTTATACCGAGATGAAGCCGTCGTGCTGCGAACCCACAAGTTGGGCGAGGCAGATCGGATTGTCACGCTGCTATCCAGATACAACGGGCAGATTCGAGCAGTAGCCAAGGGTGTGCGCAGAACGGCATCTAAGTTTGGTGCCCGACTTGAGCCATTTATGGTCGTAGAAGCGCAGTTTTACGAGGGGCGGACCCTCGATGTGGTTAATCAAGTCGAGACGGTGGGCGCTTACGGCCGAGAGATCATTGCCGATTATCCCGCTTACACCGCCGCCACGGTAATGGTGGAGACCGCTGAAAAGCTCACCGGCGAGGACTCAAGTCCTCAGCAGTATTTGCTCTTGGTGGGCGCCCTGAGGTCTCTTGCCAATCGCGAGCATGAGGCATCGCAGGTTTTGGATTCTTACCTGTTGCGTGCCCTATCCATAGCCGGTTGGGCACCCAATTTTGTTGACTGTTCACGCTGTGCGGCGCCGGGCCCACACGAGGCCTTCGTTATGCAATTGGGCGGTGTGGTTTGCCGCGATTGTCGCCCAGCAGGTGCTGCCGTGATTGATCCCCAAACTGCCATGATGTTGGGTGCGCTTTTGGCTGGTGACTGGGAAATTGTTGATGCAGCACCAGAGAGCATCCGTGCTGCCGCATCGGGTATCGTTGCTGCATACAGCCAGTGGCACATTGAGCGCGGGCTAAAGTCACTTCAACATTTGGAACGTCAATGATCGAATCTCAGCCAGTTTCTAAACCAGGCCTATCGGTGCCAAATTTTGCATCGGGGTCGGTGCCGCAACACGTGGCTATTGTCATGGATGGAAATGGTCGTTGGGCAAATCAGCGTGGGTTAACCCGCGTTGAAGGTCACAAGGCGGGGGAGGCGGCCCTATTGGACGTGGTTGCCGGAGCCATCGAGGCTGGTGTCAAGTACCTTACCGTTTACGCTTTCTCTACTGAGAATTGGAAGCGTTCACCTGAAGAGGTGCGTTTTCTTATGGGCTTCAACCGTGAAGTGCTTCGAAAGCGTCGTGATCAACTAAACGCTTGGGGTGTCAGAATTCGCTGGGCGGGCCGCCGCCCTAGACTGTGGCTCTCGGTGATCGATGAGCTTAAGTCTGCCGAAAAACTGACTGCCAAAAATAGCACGCTAACTTTGACGATGTGCGTTAACTATGGTTCACGTATCGAGATTGCCGACGCGGTAAAGCAAATAGCCACCGATGTTGAATCCGGCAAAATCAAAGCCAGTTCTGTTACTGAAAGTACCATTCAAAAGTATCTCAACACCAACTATCTCCCAGATGTTGATCTATTCCTCCGAAGTTCTGGGGAGCAGCGCACCTCAAATTTCTTGCTTTGGCAGTCGGCCTATGCCGAATTTGTTTTCATGGACACTCTGTGGCCGGATTTTGATCGCCGGTCACTCTGGGATGCCATTGAGCACTTTCACTCGCGGGACCGTCGCTTTGGTGGCGCTGTAGATAAGCCAAATTCTGCCGCTTCAAAGTAGACTGGAGACTTCAAACAAGTGCCAGGCATCCAGCTTGGGCAAGGAGTTTCAGTGGCTACCCCAAATCGTCTAGATTCAGTAATTTCTCTCGCAAAGCGTCGCGGATTCGTATTCCAGGCCGGTGAGATCTACGGCGGAAGCCGTTCAGCGTGGGATTACGGACCACTAGGTGTCGAGCTCAAGGAAAACATCAAGAAGCAGTGGTGGCGCACCATGGTTCAGAGCCGAGAGGACATCGTTGGCCTGGATTCTTCAGTCATTTTGCCTCGCAAGGTTTGGGAAGCTTCCGGCCATGTGCGTGAATTCTCTGACCCGCTAATCGAGTGCACCAGCTGCCACAAGCGCTTTCGTCAGGATCACCTCGAAGAGGCCTTCGAAGAGAAGAAGGGTCGCGCCCCAGAGAGCATGGCAGACATTAACTGCCCTAACTGTGGTGGCAAGGGCACTTGGACTGAGCCAAAGGCATTCAACGGTCTCCTTCAGACCTTCCTAGGCCCAGTGGCCGCAGAAGAAGGTTTGCACTATCTCCGCCCAGAGACCGCTCAGGGCATCTTCGTGAACTTCGCCAACGTACTTGGTGCCGCTCGTATGAAACCTCCGTTTGGCATCGGTCAAATTGGAAAGTCGTTCCGCAACGAAATCACCCCTGGCAACTTCATTTTCCGTACTCGTGAATTCGAGCAAATGGAGATGGAATTCTTCGTTGAGCCAGGAACCGATGAAGAGTGGCACGACTACTGGATCGAACAGCGCATGAACTGGTACACCGATCTCGGTATCAGCCCAGATAACTTGCGTCTGTACGAGCACGCCAAAGAGAAGCTTTCTCACTACTCGAAGCGCACCGTTGACATCGAGTACCGCTTTGGTTTTCCTGGTAGCGAGTTTGGTGAGCTTGAGGGTATTGCCAACCGCACCGACTTTGACTTGACCACTCACTCTCGTGAGTCAGGTGCCGACCTAAGCTACTTTGACCAGGTCAAGGGCGAGCGTTGGACTCCGTACGTGATCGAACCGGCCGCAGGTCTGACTCGCTCACTTATGGCATTTTTGGTTGATGCTTATTCAGAAGATGAGGCGCCGAACACCAAGGGCGGAGTCGACGTCCGCACGGTTCTGCGCCTTGACTACCGTTTGGCTCCAGTGAAGGCTGCCGTACTTCCGCTTTCACGCAACGAAGATCTGTCACCGGTTGCTCGCAACTTGGCCCAAGAGCTACGAGGCTTCTGGAATATCGACTTCGATGACTCTGGTGCAATTGGTCGCCGCTACCGTCGACAGGATGAAATTGGAACGCCTTTCTGCGTCACGGTTGACTTTGACACCCTGGACGACCAGGCAGTAACGGTTCGTGAGCGTGACACCATGCAGCAGGAGCGCGTTTCACTAAGCAAACTACGTGAATACCTTGGCGGAAAGCTAGTTTCCTAGGTCCGATGACTGCAACTTCAGATAACAAGCCTGCTCTGCAGTACGGCTCAATTGGCATCAAGACCCCAGTGGTTTTGGCACCAATGGCCGGTATTACCAACACCGCTTTTCGACGGCTTTGTCGCGAGTTTGGTGGGGGATTGTTTGTGTCTGAGATGGTCACTTCGCGAGCCTTGGTTGAGCGTACCGAAGAGTCGCTGCGTTTGGTTGGGCATCACGAGTCTGAGGACATTCGCTCGGTTCAGCTTTACGGTGTTGACCCAAAGACCATAGCTGAGGCAGTGACCATGCTAGTTGCCGAGGATCGCGCCGACCACATTGATCTGAATTTTGGCTGTCCTGTTCCTAAAGTTACCCGCAAGGGTGGCGGCGCTGCCTTGCCTTGGAAGCAGGATCTGTTTTCATCAATCGTCACTGCAGCTGTCAAGGCTGCTGGTGACATTCCGCTGACCGTCAAGATGCGCAAAGGCATTGATTCGAACCACTTGACTTATCTGGATGCCGGAAAAGCTGCTCGCGATGCAGGTGTAACGGCAGTGGCACTTCACGGTCGAACCGCCTCTGAGTACTATTCCGGTCAAGCGGACTGGAAGGCTATTGCCACTTTGCGTGAAGCGCTACCTGATGTGCAAGTGCTTGGCAATGGTGACATTTGGTCGGCAGCAGACGCAATTCGCATGATGCGTGAAACAGGCGTTGATGGCGTAGTTGTTGGGCGGGGCTGTCTTGGTCGGCCCTGGTTGTTCGGCGATCTACAGGCTGCCTTCGATGAGTACCAGCGGGACCCTAAATCTGACGCGGCAATTAGCCCAATTCAACCTAACCTGGGGCAAGTTGCTGATGCGTTCAAGCGTCACGGTGAACTCCTGCTCGAGCTCTTCGAGCGCGAAGAGCATGCCTGCCGAGACATCAGAAAGCACGTAGCTTGGTACTTTAAGGGCTACCCGGTAGGTGGCGAATTCCGCGCCCGGTTGGCTCAGGTCGAATCACTGTCACACATGGATGACATCCTTGGAACGCTTGACCGCAGCGCACCTTACCCTGGCGAAGAGGCTGAAGGTCCACGCGGCCGCTTGGGTGGCGCAAAGGTTTGTGCCTTGCCTGAGAACTGGCTGCAGTCACGCGAGCTGGTGGGGGAGCAACGCAAAGTTCTGCAAGAGGCTGAATTAGGTGTGTCAGGAGGCTAGATGGAGAATCGCGATTCTTTTGAGCCGGGCTACACCGATTTTGACCGGGAACGCTTCCTTCCAGAAGAGCGTTCAAGCGGTACGCGACGAGGCGAGTTTGCCCGAGACCGTGCACGTGTAGTCCACTCATCTGCTCTACGCCGATTGGGTGCCAAAACTCAGGTGTTGTCCCCATCGGGCGGTGACTTTGCGCGTACCCGCTTGACCCACTCACTTGAGGTGGCGCAAATTGGTCGCGAAATGGCTCGTGACCTTGAACTCAATGCTGACATTGTTGACATGGCGTGCCTCGCGCATGACCTTGGTCACCCGCCATTTGGTCACAACGGAGAAAAAGCCTTGAACGACTGGGCCCACGACATTGGTGGGTTCGAAGGCAATGCTCAAACACTGCGGCTACTGACCCGGATTGAGCCAAAAGTTTTCCGAGCCGATGGAACATCGCTTGGTCTCAACCTAACCCGCGCTAGCCTCGACGCCACCTGCAAGTACCCGTGGAGTCGTTCCGATGCCCCGGCTGGTCGCGAGCACTCGGTCAAGTTCGGTGTCTATGAAGATGATTTGCCAGTATTTGAATGGCTACGGCAAGGAGCGCCGTCAAAGGTTAAGTCGGTTGAGGCGCAGGTAATGGACTTTGCCGATGACGTGGCCTATTCCGTGCACGATTTTGAAGACGCAATCGTTGGCGGTTTTGTGGATTTGGCCCTCCTAAATGACGCCCGCACCGGCGGCGAATTGGTTTCAAAGATGGCCGAATGGAATCTTGGCGTTTTCAGCGAGGATGAGCTTGCCGAGGCCCTAGAGCGTCTAAAACAAGAAACCTATTGGTTGAGGCATTACGGCAAAAGCGCTGAAGAGCAGGGCACCCTAAAGAACCTAAGCAGTGCATTAATCGGCCGATTTGTTAGCCAGACAATCGATGCCATCGTTGACACTTCACCATTGGAGTCAATGGCACGCTTTGGCGCAAGCATTGTGGTCCCAATTTCTGTTCGTCAAGAGATCGCAACGCTTAAGGGCATAGTGTCGGCTTTTCTAATGTCACACGAGTCTCGCCGGCCATTCTATGAGTGGCAGCGTGCTTTGCTAGCTGAGCTGGCAGACGCACTCTTGGCGGCAAATGGTCAACACCTCGATTCCTACTCGCGGGCGGCTTGGGCTGCGGCTAAGTCGGAGCAGGAGCAGCGTAGGGTGATTGTGGATCAGGTGGCATCGCTGACCGATCAGAGTGCAATCAACCTGCACAACCGCCTCGTTGGCTCGCCGAATGCGACCTAGGATAAGCAGCATGGCCGGAAAAATTCGCGCAAGGGACATCGAAGAGGTCAAATCTCGAGTCAACATTGCTGATGTCGTGGGGGAGTACGTGGCCCTTCGGCCAGCGAGCGTTGGCTCGCTAAAAGGCCTTTGCCCGTTTCACGATGAGAAGTCTCCTTCTTTTAACGTTCGTCCGGCTCAAGGTTTTTATCACTGCTTTGGTTGTGGAGAGGGCGGTGATGTCTACAAGTTTGTTCAGCAGATGGATCAACTTAGCTTTTATGAGTCGGTAGAAAAACTTGCTGCGCGCATTGGTTTTGAGTTGTCCTATGAGGAGGGTTCGGCAAGCCCAGACCAAGGGCAACGTTCCCGAATACTTGAGGCAAACACAGCTGCTGCAGCTTTTTTCGCTGAACAACTAATGACTGATGGCGCTATTCCAGGCCGCGATTTCTTGAAGGGCAGAGGTTTCGATAAAGAGGCCGCAGAGCATTTTGGTATCGGTTACGCACCAAAGGGTTGGAACCACTTGGTTGATCACCTGGTAGCTAAAGGTTTTACCCTAGATGAACTCGTCAATGCCGGTCTTGCCACAAGAAGCGATCGCGGTGCGTATGACAAGTTTCGTGGTCGTCTAATTTGGCCTATTCGAGACACAACCGGGCAGGTCATCGGTTTTGGTGCGCGAAAACTTTATGAAGATGACCAAGGCCCAAAGTATCTAAACACCAGCGACACCTTGGTTTACCACAAGTCGCAAGTGCTTTATGGTCTCGACCTAGCTAAGCGGGACATATCGAAGAACCAGCAAGTCGTTGTTGTTGAAGGCTACACAGATGTCATGGCCTGCCACCTCGCGGGCGTTACGACCGCAGTAGCTACTTGCGGAACTGCCTTCGGTGACGACCACATTCGTCTTTTGAACAGAATGCTGTCGGCAGAAAAAGACACACCGGCAGAGGTAATCTTCACCTTCGACCCAGATGCAGCTGGTCAGAAGGCTGCCATGCGGGCATTCGCTGATTCCGAGAAGTTCTCTGCCCAGACTTTCGTGGCAGTCGGCCCAGACGGTCTTGACCCTTGTGATCTTCGTTCTGCACGCGGCGATGAAGCTGTGCAGCAAATGATTGCAAACAAGAAGCCCCTGTTTGAGTTCGCAATCAAGCAGAAAATATCCAAATTCGATCTTGGAACTATCGAAGGGCGCGTCGGTGCTGCCCGAGCTGCCGCTCCAGTAGTGGCTGCTATTCGAGACGTTGCCATGAGGCCTGCCTACATTAGAGAGCTCTCCGGCTGGGTAAACCTTGAGGTGAACGAGGTAGCTTCGTTGGTAGATGCCGTTGCAAAGTCAAACAGGAATACGGCTGTAGCCGAGATGCGTCGCGACCATGTTGCGCAGCTGGCCGATGAACAACCCACGGTGCCTGGTTTCACGTTGCCTAGCCTCAGTGATCCAATAGCTCGATTCGAGCGTCAAGTTCTTGAGGTCTTGGTTCAGGTGCCAGACAGTTACGATCAGGCGCAGCTGGTGCGTCTGGTGCGCGACGGCCTAACCGTACCAGCGCACAATGCCATTCTCGAGGCTGTGGCTACAGCGGCCGCGGTAAAGGGGCAACCCGAATTTCTTTCGGCTATTGCTCAAGCAACTCCGGCCGAACTTCACGGTCTACTCAGAGAGATTGCCGCTCAAAACCTTCCAGCCGCTGATGAAGCGGGCCTGGTGAGGTACGGTCAAGGTGTCGTGGGTAGAGCGTTAGTTAATGCTTTGGCGCACGCCAAGTCGGAACTCCTCGCGGCGCTTCGCAGGGTAGATGCGGTCGCCAATCCAGAAGAGTCATCTCGCATCCAAAGAGAACTAGTAGAGCTTGAAGCTGAGCGTCGAAGGTTGCAAGGTGGGTAAGCTAATCGCAATTGAGCCGCGGAGTTTTCCAGAATACGAGGCTGCAGTAATTCAGTCCGGCGGCGAGCTCGGCCCAGTTGACTCAGAGACTCGGGGTCTTATTTGGACTGACTATTCGAACCCGCAAGCTCTAAACGAGCTTCTGATTGCACACCCTCAAATCGACTGGGTGCAATTGCCTTTTGCAGGTGTTGATGCGTTCGCTAAAACCTTGGTGTTGCCGCATCGATTCACCTCAGCAAAGGGTTCTTATCGGGAGCCTGTGGCAGAGCACGCTCTGGCCTTGAGTCTTGCATTGATGAGGGATCTGCCTACTCGGGTCCGCGCCACAAGTTGGGGCAAGCCCTTTGCTGTGAGCTTGTATGACGCCGAGGTTCTTATCTATGGCGGTGGAGGTATCACACAGGAACTGGTGAAGCTTCTAAGCCCATTTAGAAGCACAATTACTGTCGTTCGCAAGCAAGCAGGGATTCCGATTGAGGGGGCAACAGTTGTGGCTTCTAGTGAGTTGGAGCCTCATCTTTCCAATGCCGATTTAGTAATTGTCACGGCAGCATTGACCGATGAAACTCGTCACATATTTGATGCTCGCGCCTTTGCAGCCATGAAACCTACGGCCTATTTCGTGAACATTGCTCGTGGTCCGGTGGTAGTTACCAAAGACCTAGTTGCCGCTCTAAATTCCGCCACGATCGCCGGCGCAGGCATCGACGTCACTGATCCAGAACCGTTGCCTGATGGTCACCCTTTGTGGGTTGCAGCCAACGTGATTATCACTCCGCACACCGCCGACACGCGGCCTATGGTGGTCCGCTTGTTCTCTGAGCGGATTTCAGAAAATACCCGCCGGTTCTTGGCTGACGAGCCTTTGATTGGACAAGTTTCAAAGGAACTTGGCTACTAATTCTCAAAAAGCACGGTTTCAGTTCAAAATGTTTGGTAATCTTTTCAGGTTGCTAAATCAACATTCCTCGGTAGCTCAATTGGCAGAGCAATCGGCTGTTAACCGATAGGTTCTTGGTTCGAGTCCAAGCCGGGGAGCCACTCTTTTTCGAAGATCTGGAGGCCACGTTGATACGTTGGATCCAGGACCGTAAATGGCTCTCTCTAATTTCCCTCTCTGGGTTCACCCTGTTATTTCTTGGTGGCCTTGACTTCTTCTCACATGGTGCGCTGGCTTTAGTGCCAGTCGGGCTAATCAGCGTCGCAATTCTCATCTCACAAAAGTACAAATGGCTTTCTGTGGCTCTAATGGGTCTCGCAACCGTCGTGGCTTTGGTTTTGAACCTAAGCCCCTTGATTAGCTCTTTTGGAACGCTGGTATCCGTGTTTTTGGTAAGCCTGGCCGAATCGCCTATTTACGGCCGAATCGCGGCGGCTCTTAACTTGGTAACTGGCTTAGTTTCGGCTGGTTTGCTGGTGTTCAGCGTTGCCCCTTATGAATTGCTATTCGATGTCATGCTCACTAGCGACAACGCCCGCTACGTCGCATTCGGTTTCGCTGCAATATCTCTCATTGCTCTAAACGCTGTCGCATTTATTGGTGGACGCTACTTGATTACCCGTCATCTGCACGTGGGCACAGCCTTTGACCGAGCAATTGCCACCGATCTTCAGTCTCAGTTGGCCCTTGAACTTGCCGAGCAGACCGAACGGTTCGAGATTGCTCGTGACATTAATGAACTAATCATTCAAAAGGTTTCTGCGGTTATTTCCCAGGCTGAGGGTGGTCTCTATGCTGCTAAAGCGGATGTAACTTCATCGATTCGAACTCTAGAGCGAATTGGTCAAAGCGCACGTGCCGCCCACACGGAGCTTCGCAGGCTTTTTGACATGTTGAACAAGAAGCACACGGTAACGGCAGCTCCGCCACGCATAAAAAACATCGAAGAGTTGGTTGTCGCGTACCGAGAGTTCGGCTACACAGTATCAATGACTCAAGACGGCACCCCGTTCAGAATCAATACCGGTGCAGAATTGGCAATCTATCGAATTGTTGTTGATGCTCTCGAGAATGTGAAACAACACTGCCCAGTGGGAACAGATGTGAGCATTGCCTTCAGCTGGGTTGACGAGGGCCTGCAGGTTCTGGTTAAAGACAACGGCATTGAGGTTTCTAAACGTTCAGACCTGGCCTTAGCCGGTGAGGACTCTGGATACACCGTCGAAGAGGATCTGCGTGCCCTGGTTGAACCAATTCGCGGTGCGGGCATCACAGCCATGCGTGAACGTGCTGCCCTCTATGGTGGAAGCATCGAGGCAACTCTGGTCCCCGGGGTTGGTTTCACCCTCTCGGCAATCTTTCCAAGGCTTCGCAGCAATGCCGGAGTCTCACAGAAACTGAGCTAACCGTGGCCGGCCTAATTCGCGTGGGTTTGGTAGACGGCGATGCCGACATTCGTGCCGGTCGCCGCATGATCTTTGAAGCTCAAGAAGACATGCAAATTGTTTTCGAGGATGACGATGCCATCTCGTTGTTGTCCCGAGCTCCCCAAGCGCTTATCGATGTGTTGGTTGTAGACCACCGTCTCAAGAACATGGATGGCGTGGCGGCAGTGACAGCCTTGACCATGGCTTATGCTGATGCAGAAGCCGAAAGACCTGTAGTCATTTTGACAGGCCCCTACTTCAGTCGTGAGTTGCAGCTTGCCAGTATTGCGGCGGGTGCCACCGATCTAGTGACCCAAGAAGACGGGCCAATCGAGCTTCTGAAGGCCGTGCGCTCCTCGCGAGCTAAGGGCCAAAACCCAAACTTTGCCGAGTTGGGTCAGTTCCTAGCAAGTTTTGATGAACTTCCGGCTGCACCAATCGGATTTGCGCTAAACATTGCCAACTTGGACCAACAGACCGAGCTGGTCTTTTCAGATTTTATGGCGGGTCAAGACGACATGCAGATTGCTGAGCGCTTAGGTATTCCGGCATACCGAGTGCGTAAAACTCTGGCTGACCTAGTCAACAAATGTGGTTTTGCAACTAGGGCCCAATGATTCCTAGCGATGGTCTCTAGACAGCGTTCGTTTGAGTCCAACTAACTACCCGGGCAATTACCCCTCTAAGTTGTCGCGGCCTGGAAGCCAAGACAACCCCGGTTTGCCCCAACCATTGTCAGCAATAATGTCTGTCGAGATCTCTTTCCATGGTTCCGCCAAGCGGTCAACGTAGAGCTTTCCATCAAGGTGGTCATACTCGTGCTGGAAGATTCTTGCGAACCAGCCTTCGGCTTCAATCTCCACAGGGTTTTGGTCTAGGTCCACGCCAGTAATTTTGGCTGTCTCGGCACGCTTTAGCGGAAAACGTTCGCCAGGCACGGATAGGCAGCCTTCAATCTCGGTGTCTTCATCGGCTGGCTCGTCAGATATAGGCCCAATCTCTAGCACTGGATTGATGATTACGCCACGGCGCTCGTTGCCTTCATCATCGGCGTAGTCGTAGGTGAAAACTCGCAAACCAACGCCCACCTGCGGAGCCGCCAAACCCACACCAGGGGCCTTATCCATGGTTTCGTACATGTCAGCAACAAGTTGGCGAAGTTCATCGTCAAATGCAGTCACCTCCGCAGCGCGGGAGTGGAGTACAGGTTCGCCGGTAATACAGATTGGTCTAATGGTCATGCATCAAATTTACCCGCTTGCCTAAGTTAGGAAATTAACTTCAGAGACTAGAGTCAAAGAGCAGTAATTAAGGAGATTCAATGGGTCCAGGTGTGGACATGCGCGCTTTAGCGATCCTGTTGGCATTGCTGGCAGCAGTGGCTTTGGCTTACGGTGCCCAGTTTCAAAATGATGCCGTGGCTCAGAAAAGCAAAACCAAAAACCTCCTAAAAGGTTCTCTGTCGCTTAAGCAATTGCTCAACCTGGTTACTCACCCAAGGTGGCTTTCGGGCACTGTGTTTATGGGTATTGCCATCGTGCTTCAGCTAGGAGCACTCTCGCTAGCGCCTCTAATTGTGGTTCAACCAATTGGCGCAGTGGCTCTTGTGATCACTTCACTGCTAAACGCCCGGGCTACCAAAACTCGGTTGAATAAGGGCACGATTATTGCCGTTACACTCTGCACTCTCGGCATCGCTGCATTTGTGTCGATGGCCTCTGGTGTCGCTGACGAAACCGAGCTCAGCGATGACCGCCTTCGCGAAGTATTGACCGTCCTAGGTGTCATTCTTGCCATCTTTGGAACACTGTTTTTCACAATCGGAAAGCGCATGAAAGCCCTGATTTATGTGACTGGCGCAGGTGTTTTGTACGGCTTCGTCGCGACCCTTGCCAAAGTGGTTATTCAGCGTATTTATCAGGGGCAGTTTGAGTGGCTGACAGTGCTTTGCGCCGTTGGCCTAATTGTTGCCGTCAGCCTTGGCGGTTGGTTTGTGCAAAATGCATATTCCTCTGGGCCTCCGGATCTGGTAATTGCCGGTCTAACCGTGATTGACCCACTGGTTGCTGTTTCTATCGGAATCATTATTCTTGGCGAGGCCCAGCAGGCTAGCCTTCCGACCATGATCGGCTTTGGTCTAAGTGCTCTCGTTGCGGTAATTGGTGTTTATTTGATCTCAAAGGTTCACCCAGAACTAAGGCATAAAAAGCCGGTTGCGTAAAACGCAGACCGCGTAGTTCAAGTAAAATTTGGGGTAGTTCCCATTCCATTTCAGTTAGGCAAGGGTAGAACTTTGGCAGTAGCCCCCGGTACTCCTGGTTTCAAGAAACTCACAATCGTGATTGGCTGTGACACCTTTCCGCCAGACATCAACGGCGCCGCCCGATTTGCCGAACGACTTGCTGGTGGCCTTGCTCGCCACGGTCATGACGTGCACATCATTGCATCTGCCTACAACGACGCCCACGGCACATTTATCGAAGAGCATGATGGTTCGAAGATGACCGTTCACCGCATTAAGAGCTATCGAATTCCTCAGCACAAGACCCTCAGGTATGTTTGGCCTTTCAGCCTAAAACGCAAGACTGACCAAATTCTTCGCGAGGTAAAGCCTGACGCAGTCCACATTCAGTCGCACTTGATCATGGGGCGCTACCTGGTAAAAAGCGCCAAAGAGCAGGGGATTAGGGTGTTGGCCACCAACCACATCATGCCTGAAAACCTAATCAAGTACACCGTCATCGTGCCAAAGTTCCTTGAGAAAACCGTCATGAAGATGGCTTGGGCAGACGCCGGTCGGGTCCTAAAGCAGGTTGACGCCATCACCACGCCTACTCGTCGCGCGGCTCAATTGCTTGAGGCTGCAGCTGGTGTGGATGGTGTCTTGGCGATTAGTTGTGGCATTGACGCATCCAAGTTTGCCAACACTTCGGCAACGTCAAACGCAGAGCCACGAATCTTGTTTCTGGGCCGTCTCGACTATGAAAAGCATATTCACAACTTGCTCAAGGCGGTTGCCATGTTGCCAAAATCTCTAAACACACAGGTTGAGATTGTTGGTGACGGTGGTGAGCGCAAGTATCTAGAGAACCTAGCTCACGAGCTTGGCATTGCTAAAAATGTTCACTTCTTGGGCCACATTACCGAGGAGGAGTTGCCAAAAGCTTACGAGCGAGCAACCCTCTTTGCTATGCCATCGATTGCTGAGTTGCAGAGTATTGCCACCATGGAGGCCATGGCCTCTGGCCGCCCGGTAGTTGCGGCCGACGCGATGGCTCTTCCGCATTTGGTTCACGACGGCGATAACGGGTACCTTTTCGAACCTGACAACGTGGTTGAGTTCAGCGAAAAGTTGAGCCGCATTTTGACTGCTGATCAGGCTGAACTTGACCGATTGTCTGAGAACTCACTGCACCTTATTCAGGCTCACGATATTGAGCGCACCTTGGCGATTTTTGAGGGCCTGTACCGTGGTGATGCTGACACCGATAAGACCTCAGACGACAACAGTGACGAGTACACGCGCCCAATTGGTATCTTGACCGAATCATTGCATGACAGGGTAGTAGCGCTGCGTGAACGAGCAAGGGCCCTTCGTGAGGCCACTACAGAGCTTCGAGACAAAGCTGAGGATGTAGCCGAGGAAGTTCTAGAAAAACTCGAGGACATTCGAGACGAAGTCATCGAACGCGCACACGTGGTGAATGAGAAAGTTAAGAAGTCAGCCAAGGAAAAGGCTTCTAAAGCAAAAGAAGCTGTGAAGGAAGCCGCAGACCGTTTGAGAAACGACGATAATTAACAGGTTCCAACCCAGGGGGAGTTAGCTCAGCCGGTTAGAGCAGCGGACTCATAATCCGTCGGTCACGGGTTCAAGTCCCGTACTCCCTACCAAATCTAAGCGCCGATTAGCCCTCGGCGAAGGTCAGAAAACTAAACGAGATGGTTCTGTCCTTGCTAAAGATTTCAACCGAACAGGCATCCCGGAGGACGTTTAGTTCAATCTGGCCTTCAAATGCGCGTTTGGCACGGTAGCCGCCAATTTCAAGTTCACCAGCTTCGGCTAGGTAACGGAGCGTCAACTCTGGGTTAATGGCCACCTGATACTTGTTTTCAGCATTCAAAAAGATGCTCTCTGAGGCCGGCCTAATCGGCTCTTGGGTTAGCAACACAGTTCCATCTACTTTGGTTAAACCCAGTTTTCGTGGAATGGTCATGGCGCCGGTCCAAGGCAAATCTGGGTGCTCTGTCTTGCCCCATGAATTCATCCAGCCAATCAGAATGCGCTCGTCATTTGGTGCATCATTGAACGTCACGCCCGCGTAGTTGTCCCGGCCGTAATCTAGCCAATTCGATGCTTGGTTGGTCGTAAACGTCGTGCCATCGAAGTCGCCCACGTAGTACTTGGTACCTGATCCGTTGAGCGGCCCGCCCGGGTTAACTGAAATGATGAGCACCCAGTAGGTTTTTCCGTCAAGTTGCAGCGGAAACAGGTCAGGGCACTCCCAAACCACCTCGGTTGCCTCTGGCTCACCAAAAAAGCTCAGCGATTCCCAATCAATCAAGTTGGTCGAACGAAGAATCTCCGCGCGGTGCTCTTTAGACAGCACTACCACCATTCGCCATTCGTCTTCATAGCGGAAGACCTTAGGGTCCCTAAAGTCCTCCAAATCACGATCAAGAACCGGTTTACCGAATTTTTCAAAGGTGTAACCGCCATCAGTGCTAATCGCAATGCTCTGGTACTGCTTAGGCTTAGCCGGGGGAACTGAGTTTGAGGTGTAGCAGGCCACAATGCTGTTTTTTACGCCACAACTGCCTTCGCGGTCAAAGACTGCGCTACCCGAGAAGATCATCTCGCCAGAGGCCTCGTTCTCAGGAATAGCCACATCATGCTCTTGCCAGTTAAGTAGGTCAACGCTAGAGGCGTGCCCCCAGCTCATGTGGCCCCAGTCTGTGCCCAGTGGGTTGTGCTGGTAGTAAAGGTGGTAGCGTCCGTCGTGCCAGATTAGGCCGTTTGGGTCATTAATCCAGTTTGCCTTCGGTGTGAAATGAAACAGCGGGCGAAAGCGCTCGGACATGGGGCCACCAATCGTTGTTTTTAAAATGCTCTGAGCAAGGGTAGCAAACCTATGTCTCGCTAATTGACAGGCATAATCGCCCTGTGCCCGAGAAAAAGCTTTAGGATTTGACGAGAGCAATTTACATACCGAAGGCGGTTTGATGTCTGTTAGAGACACTGCGCAAAGCGACGACATCGTTGCTGTGCCGCTGCGTCACCCATGGCGTTGGGTTTCTGCAGTTGTACTCGTGGCACTGATTGGTTCGTTCATCTATTCACTGTGGTCATCGCCAAACATCAATCACGAAATTATCGACAAGTACCTTTTCAACGAGAAGGTAATTTCGGCTGCTCTTCTCACCGTCATTTTGACCGTGATCTCGATGTTCATCGGAACCGTTCTAGCGGTAATCTTCGCCGTAATGAAACTTTCGCCGAATCCGGTGCTTCGGGCAGTTGCCACCGGTTACGTAGGTTTCTTTCGTGGCACACCACTCTTACTCCAGGTTGTATTTTGGGGTTACCTTGGCATCATTTACCCAAAGATCGAAATCGGGATTCCGTTCACCGACATCATTTGGTTCTCAGAGAAAACCAGCCTGGTCTTCACCGCACTGGTTGCCGGCATTATTGCTCTTTCTCTGAACGAGGCTGCCTACGCTGCTGAAATCGTTCGCGCCGGAATCCTCTCGGTTGATGCGGGGCAAACCGAGGCGGCTAAGTCTCTTGGTATGAGTTCTGGCTACACGCTGCGCAAGGTGGTGCTGCCACAGGCCATGCGGGTAATCATTCCGCCGATGGGTAACGAGTTCATCTCGATGCTCAAGAACACTTCTTTGCTCCAAGTGGTTGCAGTAATGGAGCTGTATGCCCGCACGTCTCAGATCTCCTCGCAGAACTTGGCCCAGGTAGAGCTTCTGGTAGTTGCCGGCTTCTGGTACTTGGTCATGACGACAGTTCTTTCGATTCCACAAAACTACCTCGAGAAGAAGTACGGTCGCGGCTTTAGTGTTGCCGACCAAAAGTCACGCTGGATGCGAATTGGCATGAAAGGAAACGTGTGAGTAAGTCACTAATGGTTGATGCTCGCGCCATTCGCAAGAGCTTTGGATCAAATGAGGTACTAAAGGGCATCACACTTGAAGTAGAGCAGGGGCAGGTGTTGTGTCTTCTTGGCCCATCCGGGTCTGGCAAATCAACATTCCTGCGCTGCATCAATCACCTTGAAACCATAAACGGTGGCCGCCTTTATGTAGACGGTGAACTTATGGGTTTCCGCGAGAAGTCCGATGCCATCTACGAACTAAAACCAGCCGCGATTGCCAAGCAGCGCGCTGAAATTGGAATGGTGTTCCAGCGTTTTAACCTTTTCCCGCACCTGACCGCTCTCGAAAACATTATTGAGGCACCTATTGGCGTCAAGGGCGTGGCTAAGGCTGATGCAATTACCAAGGCAAAAGAGCTTTTGGCTTCCGTGGGGCTTTCAGAAAAGGCAGATCACTACCCATCGCAACTTTCTGGTGGCCAGCAGCAGCGCGTGGCGATCGCTCGCGCTCTTGCCATGGAGCCGAAATTGATGCTCTTTGATGAGCCAACCTCAGCACTTGACCCCGAGCTCGTTGGAGACGTACTTGACGTTATGCGCAAGCTTGCCAAGAGTGGCATGACCATGATTGTGGTTACTCACGAGATGGGTTTTGCCCGTGAGGTTGCCGACACTGTGGTCTTCATGGATGGCGGTGTCGTCGTTGAGTCGGGTAGCCCGAGAGACGTAATTGAGAATCCTCAGAACGCGAGAACCAAGGCGTTTCTTAGCTCAGTTCTCTAGGGATTTCCCTATTTCGTTCTTGTAAACATTGGGCGATAGCCAGGTTTTTGCTGCGCTTCTGAATTAGGCTCTAATGGAACACCCCTAAGCCCCTCATAAGGAGAACACGTGTCAGTTTCAAAGTTCACCGGCCTTGCAGTCATGGCGACTGCCGGTCTTCTAGTGCTAACCGGATGTGCAGCGCCTGCTGAAACCAACGGAGACGCCCTAGTGCCTACCGACCCTGCTGCAGCAGCACTTCTTCCAGAAGAGTTCAAAGACGGCATCAGCGTTGCCAGCGACATTCCTTACGCTCCAATGGAGATGTTTGACGAGAACGACAACCCAACTGGTTTCGACTACGACCTATCAGTTGAAATCGGCAAGAAGCTAGGTGTCGTCCTAAGCTTTGAAGATCAGGACTGGGACGGAATTATCCCTTCACTTCAGTCTGGTGACCACGACATCATCATGTCAGGCATGAACGACACCCTTGAGCGTCAAGAAGTTCTTGATTTTGTTGACTACTTCTCAGCAGGCTTTGCCGTTCTAGTAGCTGAGGGCAACCCAGAGGGTATCAACAGCTTTGCTGACCTCTGTGGCAAGATCGTTGCAATCCAGACCGCAACCGCGCAGATTGACCTAATCAACGCTGTAAACCCAACTTGCTCGACCCCAATTGAGGTTTTGGAGTTCCCGACTGACGGTGACGCACAGAACGCAATCCGCGCTGGAAAAGCAGTAGCTGGTGTAAACGACGGCCAGGTTGCGGCTTACACCGCACAGGTTGCTGGCGACGGAGCCTACTTTGACCTAATCGCTCCTACCGATGCTCCGGCTGATTACCAGTCAGCATTGACCGGTATTGGCGTGCTGAAGAAGAACACCGGTCTAACCGCCGCAATTCAGGCAGCTGTTCAGTCTCTAATCGATGACGGCACCTATGCTGAGTTGCTTGCTAAGTGGAACTTGTCACCATTCGGTGTAACTGAGGCAACAATTAACGGCACCAAGTAAATTAGAAATAATTTCGCGGGGGCACGCTTAGGCGTGCTCCCGCTTTCTTTTATCTGAAAGAATTGTTAGATGAACAATGCGGTACTGAGGCAAGTTTCTTCTGTAGAAGATGCCATGAAAGTTGCCGCTTTTTTTAGAACCATTTGGCAAGATGGCGATGACGTTGCCCCGTTTGACCTTATTCTGGCTACCGTTCACGTAGGCGCCTACTGCCTGATTGCCGAGATTGACGGAGTAGCTGTGGGTGCGTCCTTTGCAGTTCGCGGGGTCTTCGATGGTCAACAGATTCTTCACTCACACGTTACTGCCACTACAGTTTCAGGTGTTGGGTATCAAATAAAGACTCATCAGCGGGCATGGGCCGTTGAGCAGGGCATCGAGGCCATTACTTGGACCTTTGACCCGCTGGTCCGCAGAAACTGCTATTTCAACTTCGTGAAGCTCGGGGCTACCGCCAAAGAGTACCTACCGAATTTCTATGGTGCTATGACCGACTCGATCAACATCGGTGATGTTTCGGACCGATTGCTTGCCTACTGGCCGGCTGTTGCCGAAAGTACCAGCACAGATCGGCTTCGCGAACCGTTGGCCGGGGAGCGTTTAGTTGCTCTACCGAACGACATTGAAGATCTCAGGTCAGAAAACCTATTTGAAGCCCTCACTTGGCGAACCAGTGTTCGAGAGGCCCTGCAGGGTCCGCTTGATTCTGGCTGGACCATTACCGGCATGACCTCTGACCGAACCGCACTAATTTTGACCGCACCACAAGAGAAATAAAGGAACCAATGAAACTCGAAGCTGTTGAACTGATCCGTCTGAACGTGCCATTGAAGTCTGCGTTCAGAACGTCCTTCAGCTCAGTTAACACTCACGAAGTGGTGTGGGCGCACGCGATAACTGATTCTGGCGAGGGTTGGGCTGAGTGTGGTGCCAACGATCGCCCAGACTACTCGAGCGAGTACCACACGGGCGCTATGGCAGTTTTGAAGCAGTTCATGCTTCCAGATCTCTTCGCGCTCGGAAATGACCTCACCGCCGAAGCCGTAGCACCCACTCTCGAGTGGATCAAGGGTCACCGAATGGCTAAGGCAGCAATTGAGACTGCATTGCTAGACGCTCAACTTCGTGCTGCAAATACGTCTTTTGCAACCTACCTTGGCGCCACAAAAACCAGAGTTCCATCAGGTGTTTCTGTTGGCATCATGGATTCCCTGCCGGAACTAATGAAGTTCGTTGAGGGATACCTAAATGAGGGTTATGTGCGAATCAAGCTAAAGATTGAACCGGGCTGGGACTATGAACCAGTCAATTTGGTTCGTGAGACCTATGGAGATGACCTGTTGTTGCAGGTCGATGCAAACACTGCCTACACCCGCGATGACTTTGATCTGCTGAAGCGTCTTGATGAATTCAATCTTCTTCTCATCGAACAGCCAATCAACGAGGAAGACATGTTGGGACACGCCAAGTTGGCCGACTACATTGACACCCCGGTATGCCTTGACGAGACCATCATTTCGGCCGACATTGCCCGCGACGCAATTGAACTCGGTGCAGCCGAGATCATTAACATCAAGCCTTCACGCGTGGGCGGTTACATTGAGTCAAAAAAGATTCACGACGTGTCTGTAGCCAATGGAATTCCGGTTTGGTGTGGTGGAATGCTTGAGACTGGTATCGGTCGCGCTGCAAACCTTGCGCTTGCTGCCATGCCTGGTTTCACTTTGCCAGGTGACACATCTGCGTCGTCGCGCTACTTTGAAACTGATACCACCACACCGTTCGTACTGGTTGATGGCCACATTGAGGTGCCAACCGGCCCTGGAATTGGAATTGATCCAATTCCAGAGATTGTTGAGCGCTATGCGGTTTCTAGAGAGTGGATTAAGGCCTAATTAGGCAGATTTCTCGGCAAAGTAACAGCTAGGGCATAGCGACTCATAGGTCACGTCCACCCCATCGATCGCCACTTGCTCACCGTCAAAAATGAACTTGCCGTCAAGCTTGCGGGCATTGAACATGGCCTTACGGCCACATCGGCAAATCGTTTTTAACTCCTCTAGGGAGTGCGCGATTTCCAATAGCCTCAGCGAGCCCGGAAATCCGTGGGTTAGAAAATCGGTGCGAATTCCGTAGGCAAGAACCGGGATGCCGTCTAGAACCGCGATCTCAAGAGCCTGGTCAACTTGTTCACGGCTTAAGAACTGTGCTTCATCGATTAGCAGGCAGGCAATGTCATTTCCGGTTTCATTCTTGAACCGGTTTACACGGTCAGCAAACTCGGTGCGCAAATTGAGCTCTGGGGTAATCAGAAAGTCAACCTCGCGGTCAACGCCAAGCCTGCTGGTAATTGCGCGCTCACCCTTAACATCGATCGCAGGCTTTGCCAGCAAAACATGTTGATGGCGTTCCTCATAGTTGTGGGCTGCCTGGAGAAGTGCGGTGCTTTTACCGCTGTTCATAGCTCCGTGACGAAAGTAAAGTTTGCTCATTCGTAGCTGCGGAATACCACTACAGCGTTGTGGCCACCAAAACCAAATGAGTTGCTCATAGCCAGGATTGGGCCCTCTGGTAGCGGACGAGGTGATGTGACAACGTCTAGAGGAATCTCTGGGTCTTGATTCTCAAGGTTGATGGTTGGGGGAGCGGTACGCTCACTCAAGGCCAAAACAGTGAAGATGGCTTCAATTGCACCGGCGCCACCCAGTAGGTGCCCGGTAGAAGACTTTGTAGCTGAGATTGCGACTGAATCAAGGTGGTCACCGAAAACTCGACGTAGGGCTGTGTACTCGGCGATGTCACCCACAGGGGTGCTGGTTGCGTGAGCATTGATGTGAATCACGTCGGTGAGTTCAGCTTCAGCCTGCTTTAGTGCCGCTAGAACCGCACGCGCGGCTCCGCTGCCCTCTGGGTCTGGCGCGGTGATGTGGTACGCGTCAGAGGTTACTGCACCACCAACAAGCTCGGCGTAAATTTTGGCTCCACGAGCTTTGGCGTGCTCCTCGGTTTCTAGTACCAGTGCGCCACCACCTTCACCCATGACAAAGCCGTCTCGGGCTACATCGTATGGTCGTGAGGCAAGTGTTGGCTCTTCGTTGCGGCGCGATAGAGCGTGCATAGATGCAAACGCTGCAATCGGCATCGGGTGAATTGCAGCCTCAGAGCCTCCAGCAACAATTACGTCTACCTCTCCAGAACGAAGGCGGTTTAGGGCGTTTGCGATTGCCTCGGTGCTTGATGCACAGGCGGATACAGATGTGCGGACACCGCCGCGAGCAGAAATCTCCATGCCGATGGCTGCCGCTGGACCGTTTGGCATCAGCATTGGAACAGTCATAGGCATTACTCGGCGAGGCCCCTTTTCTTTTAGGGTGTCGTAAGCATCGAGCAGGGTCCATACGCCACCAATACCGGTGGCAAATTCAACCGCGAGGCGCTCAGGCTCGACGCTCGGTGAACCGGCGTCTGCCCAAGCCTCGCGAGCCGCGATCAACGCGAACTGGCTTGAAGGGTCGAGGCGCTTTGCCTCTTGCGGGGTAAGAACTTCTGACGCAGCAACCTTGGCCTGGCCGGCAAAGGTTACTGGAATCTCATACCGCGCGATCCATTCCTGTTCGAGAGTCGAAATGCCAGACTCTTTGGCAAGCAGTGCCTGCCAGGTTGAACGCGCGTCACCACCGAGAGGCGTAGTAGCGCCGATTCCGGTGACAACGATTTTCTTTGACAATTGTTTTTAGCCTTTGCCTAATTACTGAGCAGCAACGATGAAGTTAACTGCGTCACCAACGGTGATTAGGTTCTTCACTTCTTCGTCAGGAATCTTTACGCCGAACTTGTCTTCTGCGTTAACAACGATGGTCATCATTGAGATTGAGTCGATGTCTAGGTCGTCGGTGAATGACTTCTCTAGCTGAACAGCCTCGGTAGCAATACCGGTCTCTTCGTTAACGATCTCGGCAAGACCTGCAAGAACTTCGTTCTGTGAAAGTGCCATTGTTTTCTCCTTATTGGGTTGTTGGACTGAATGTAAGTTTACGGGAGGACGACTACTTGAGCGCCGAAGGCAAGGCCCGCGCCGAAGCCGATTTCCAGGGCAAGACCACCAGATTTAACCTCGCCTGATTCAAGTAGCGCATGCATGGCAAGCGGAATGGACGCAGCCGAAGTGTTGCCGGTGTAAATGATGTCTCTGGCGACCACCACGTGCTCTGGAACTGCCAGCTGCTTAGCAAGCTCGTCGATGATTCGGATGTTTGCTTGGTGAGTGACAATTGCGGTTAGGTCATCTGCAGTGATGCCGGCAACCTCTAGAGCCTGTCTGGCAACCTTGACCATCTCCCAAACGGCCCATTTGAAAACGGTGAGACCCTCTTGGCGCAAAGTTGGCCAGGTGGCGGTGCCGTCACGAAGTTCAAGCAGAGAAGCGCTCATACCTACTGCGTCCCAGTGTGAACCATCTGATCCCCAAACAGTTGGCGAGATGCCAGGCGTTTCAGATGGGCCAACGATTGCCGCACCCGCGCCGACACCCAGCAGGAATGAGATGGTGCGGTCAGTTGGGTCTATAAAATCCGAGAGCTTCTCGCCACCGACTACCAAAACGTACTTTGCAACCCCGGAGCGCACGAGGGCGTCGGCCTGGGCAATTCCGTAGCAATAACCAGCGCAGGCAGCCGAGATGTCATAGGCAGGGGCTGGGTTAGCACCAATTTTGTCTGCCAATAGCGCAGCGGCAGACGGGGTCTGGTGTGGGTGCGTGATTGTGCTAAAGATAACAGCGCCGATTTCACTCGGATCAATGCCAGCTTTAGCTATTGCCTCGTTGGACGCGGTAACAGCCATGTCCATCAGGCTAAGTTCAGCACTGGCGCGCTTACGGGTGATGATTCCGGTGCGCTGGCGAATCCATTCATCGCTGGAATCAATCGGGCCAGCAATGTCGTCGTTGGTGACAGTTAGGTCACCGCGGGCTGCGCCAAGTGAGTAAATGCGTGAATGCTTCACGGTTGAGTACTGGTTCAGGGTTGGCTGAGACATTAATCCTCGATTTTCTAGCGATTTCTCTAATTTACTGGCTAAATAATCAACGATGGTTGTTGATTAGCGACAAAGCTGCCTCGAGATTATCGGGGGTCTTTACAGCCAAGGTTTCGATACCAGGCATGGAACGCTTGGCTAGACCTACCAGTGTTCCGGCAGGAGCTAACTCAATGATGGCAGTTACGCCTGCATCAACCATGGCACTCATGCAGAGATCCCATCGAACTGGGTTGGAGACCTGGTTCACCATGAGTTGAACGAACTCGCTGCCAGAATCTACCAAACGCCCTCCGTTGTTGCTCCACAACTTAACCGTTGGATCGCTTGCAACAACGTCTTTGGCGTATGTATCGAGGGTTGCTACCGCCGGCGCCATGTAACGTGTGTGGAATGCCCCAGCTACCTGAAGCGGAATAACGCGGGTGCCAGCAACTGGTTCGGACTGAAGCGCAGCGATGCCTTCGGCAGAACCTGCAGCCACAATTTGCCCGCCACCGTTGTAGTTAGCCGGTTCCAGACCCAGTTCCGATAATTTGCGCTCTACGTCTGTTTGGTCTCCGCCAAGAACTGCCGCCATCGAGGTCTTTTCAAGACCTGCAGCCAACGCCATGGCGTCACCACGGGTCTTCACGAATTTGATTCCGGCCTCGGGTGTAAAGATTC
>JACCDX011254681.1_pt1 | contig 26772 bp, 22 predicted proteins | sample 7449681 | NCBI WGS metagenome assembly JACCDX01 (sample SAMN15323450, study PRJNA562643) | freshwater metagenome | isolation source: river surface water | place: USA:Blue River Watershed | collected 2017-08-18
AAAATTATTGTTCCCTATAATTAGATATTATAGTATATAATCAGTCTTAATGCTAACGCAGAAAAATATTAGAATGATACCAATATATACTATAAAACAGTCTAATTATTAGGTTACAAATAATACCAAAAGTATTATTTACTGACTATAACCCCTTATGTTTTGTAGAGAAGGTGATAATATAGTTTTCAAAACCTGCTTATCGGTAAGAGGTGATTGTTATTGCAGTAAGTAGTTTTATAAACTGCTTATAATCCTGTTTTTTTGGGTCCTTAGTGTCCCATTTATTTCAAAATAGGTGTAATATAACATATCTTAGCTTTAAGATAAATATCGGTCTTTAAGTATAAAAATATTTATTATTTTTTATTATTTGAATTTTTCTTTTTAGGAGATTTTTAAATTATATACTTAAACATAAATTTTTTTTCCTTTCTTAATATAGTATTTACCTCCTCTTTTACCAATATGGATTTTAGGTTTAGATTCTTTACTTGATTTTATTATTTTACTCTTATTAGATTTAGATTTACCTCCTACATGTAAATTATTTCCATTATTATTAGTAGAAGCATTTTTCCTTTTAGTTAATAGAAATTCTTTCTCCGCAGTATCTTTAACATTTTTTAAAAGTTGTTTATGATCTGTATTTAAAAGTAAAATAAAAGCAAACCATCTAATTAATAGACCTTTATTTACAGTATTTAAAGACTTAACAATTATATCCATATGTCTTTGAGAACAAAAATCTTCAACAGTAATTTTATTTTTAGTATAGGTATAAAATAAAGCATTTAACATCCATAAAGACCATGATACACAAAATCCTACTGGTTCTTTCCAGTTCTTAGATTTATATACTCGGTTAGTTGCAACATCATCTTTTTGAACAGATAATGGACACCATGCACCATGATATAAAACTTTTAATCCAAGTCTTTCAAATAAATTAAGTACCACGCGCTGAGTTCGTGTTAAATCACCATATGGTTCAAATATAAATATTTTATTTTCACTCCAATTAATAAATAATATATTAGCATGCGCAATAGGATCACTTTCACTTTTTATAATTATTTTTAAAGCAGTAAAAGGTTTATTATCATCTTTAAACGTAAATAATTCATTTTTAAATTCTTCTATTTTACTTGAATTTCTAATAGTTAATTTTGTAAGTATTACATTCCCTAATGTAATTTGTTTTATACCTCCTCCTGGTGTAACAGTTAAAATATTCAACTCACATCTTTTATTTCCACTATAATTTGGAATATCATTATTATCATCTTCAATCCAATCATTATTACCAAATCGATTTTCATTAGTAATTGTATGATTAAAATTATTATCAGTACAACTATCGTATATATATTCTGGATATTGACTAATTATATATTTAAAACGTTTATATAGACTATTCGTATCACCGCTATAAAATAAATCAATATTATTCGGAAAATATTTAACAGATGGAATTTTAATAAATGGTAAATTAAAATTTAAGGAATTATCCCCATTTGAAGAATTATTTTCATTATTCGAAAGCCAGTCATTATTATTTACATTAGCACTTCTTTCGTGTGCACTCATTTTAATATATTAAAATATTTTATTTAGATAAAATATTATTTTATAAATCATTTTTAATTAATTCATAGGCCCAATGTAGTAAGGTTTGTCGAATTACTGGAGATATATTATAATTATCATAATTTTCTCCTTTTTTATTTATCATATTTACTAATCGCTTTTTAAATCTACCTTTATCACTCGCAACTCCTTCCCATCGTTTTATTTGTCTTTCATCATCATCTGTTCTTTTTCCTAAATAAAACCAACAATACCATTCAAACCAACCATAAGGATTTTGTGATTTAATCCATCCTCTCGATTCCCAATCCTCTAATGAAGAACCACATTTAACTTTATATTTATTTATTGACTTATCATATACTTCATTTGTTAATAATTTCTCCGCAATGCCTTCAAATAATTTGCCAAATTTTTTATGATAATCCACATAATGTTTTTTTGTTACACTACTATATATTGGTCTAAAATAACCACCACCAAAAGAACCTTTTAAAATAACTTCTCTTGGTGTTAAATTTGGTCTAAAATTAGGATAATCTTTAAATATTAATGTTTTATCTTTTCTTCTTTTAATCATTATTATAATAGATATATTTATTTTTATTTAGAATTCGCCAAGTTTCCTTTGGCAAGTTCGCCCTTGGCTCACAAGTTCTATTTTAGTTGTGAGCTGAAGGTGAACTGTGTGAAACACACTCGGCAATTTTTATTTAGAATTCATAGCATTTGCTTTTGCATCTATTATTCCAGATTTAGTTTCTAAATTACTAGCTATTTGAATTCCTTTATCCAAAATATCATTTATTGGAGGGTCTATTGAAGTTATTCCTTTACTTATTGAATCTACTGTTGTATCTACACCTTTGCGAAACATAGATAATGCTGTATCACTACCTTTTTCGATATTACTGAAAAAACCAAATCCACCAATTGGATATGTCAATATGGCAAAAATATAACATACTGCTTTTGTAGCAGTTTTTATGCCAATTATTGCTAATAAAAATAAAAATTTAAATACTATTATACCATTCTTAATAGTAAAACTTAGGCCGTTATAAATAAACTTAAATGCTGTTGGTATAAAAGCAAAAGCACCAATAACCATTATCGCACCAAATAATCCTATTAATATTAATAGTATTTTATGATTCATTAAATTAGATAAAGTAAATGGATTCATATTATTATTATTTTAATTTATTTTATTTATAGATACAATTAATAATCAATTTATTTTTATTAAATTAATATTTTTATTAAATTTTATATTTTCATAAATAATATTATTTAGAAATAAGATGGAAAGTCTCCTAATAACTGAATCAAAACCAAAACGACGTAATATCAAAAGAAGAAATAAAAAGAGTTTATTAATAGATGCTTTTCAGGATTATGAAACAATCGGAATCCTAGATAAATTTTATAATTATGATGATGACGAAACAGATAATGAATATAATATTAATATTGATGAATTAATTCCTAGAAATGAAAATCAAAGAAATTATATTAATTATATTAAAAATAAACATATACCTATAGTATTTTCAATAGGATCAGCAGGAACAGGTAAAACTTTTATCGCAATCGTAGAAGCATTAAGAGAAGTTTTTGTTTATAATAATTATAAAAAAATTTTAATTACACGTCCTGTTGTTACCTGCTCTGAGGATCTTGGATATTTACCAGGTTCATATCAGGATAAATTAGATCCATATTTAAGACCATTATATGATATTTTTTTAAAATATATTTCAAAAAAAAATTTAAAATATTATTTAGATGAAGAAATAATAGAGATTTGTCCTTTAGGTTTTGTTAGAGGTAGGACTTTTGAAAAAGAATGTATTTTTATTTGCGATGAAATGCAGAACTCTAGTCCAGAACAAATGAAGAATCTTTTAACTCGTTTAGGAGATGGAGCAAAATTAATTATTACAGGAGATATTAGGCAATCTGATTTAAATAAACCTAATGGTTTAAATGATTTTATAAATAAATATAAAAATCATTCTAATAAAGAAGAATTAAATTCTATTAAAATTATAGAATTTGAAAGAAAAGATATAGTGAGAAGTAAAGTAATTAAAACAATTCTTAATATTTATGAAGATTTTGATTAAATATGATATTTCCTTTCTTTAAATTTTTTAGGTACTAGTATCAGTTATAAATGCATCAAAAATATTTATATTTGCATTTATACCATAAATTTCTATTGCTTTTTTGTTATATGCATTTGCTGCATCTATTTCATTTTCAAAAGAACCTATGTTATAATTTTTATTATTATTGCGAATTTGTGCTCTCCATTTTTTTTTATATACACTTACACCAAAGTATTTACTCGATGCATTTTTATTTTTAGTTTTATTATGAGCATTTAGACTAGAACTTGCTACTCTTAAATTAGAACGACAATTATCATGTTTAATATTATTAATATGATCTACTAATTCACCTTCTTTTGCTTTCATAATATATCTATGCATTAAACCAGTTTTAGTATTTTTAATGTAACCATCTTTATTAATAGACCAAGAAATATTAATTAATTCATGCCATAACTCTTCATCAACTAATACTTCAATATCTTTTACTTTAATAATAGATTGTCCTTCGTGATTTCTTGTAATTTCTTTTTGGTTATGTTCTTCTTTTTCTTTTTGTTTTAATAAACCAATTTGTTTATCAATTTCTTCTAGATCTTTTAATGCTTCTTCAACTGTTTTTCTATTTGAACCAACATGAATTTTCTTATTATATGTTCTATAAGCACGATATTCATTAGAATTTTTGATAAATGAAATGTTTTTTGGAATATTGTATTTACTTGATTTTTTTTTATTTATATTATCAAAATTTATATCTACTGTGTCTTCAAAAGTTATTAAATTATTATTATTAGCACTTTCTCCAAATAATTTATACGTATAAATATCGTACATTTTTGCTGCTTCTTTTTCATTTTCATAATATCCTATAAATTTTTTTTTTTTATTTAATGTGCAACTTGCTTCCCATTTATTTATTTTTTTTCTCCAACAAACTCCTTTATAAATTGATGATGTATCAATTTGTCTTTTTGAAGTATTTTGACTATTAGTTGATAATGAAACTTCTCTTAAATTAGATTTTTTACAATTTAATCTATCTTGATCAATATGATCAATCACATTTCCTTTCTCTGGAGTATTAAATACAAAATGATGTAGTTTAGTAGTTTTACTTTGAATATTTGCTAAAGCATATCCTTTTGCATAAGACCATTTTGATTTATTGACTTTTTCGAAATCATCTTCATCAACCAAAGCATATTCTATTATAACACCTTCTTTATTTCTTAAGGGAATTCGGAAAGGAGAGTTATCATATTTATTTTTAATAGTTTCATTAATAATTGGTTCAACCATTTTGTATTATAAATAATTAATTAATTTTAAATTCAAATTTTCTTTTTATATAATATTTTTTTAAAAAATATGACCTAAAATAAGAAAAATTGAAAGTATTTAAGAATTAAATAATTATCTATCTACAGACAGCAAGAAAAGCATAATCATGACTGAGGTAACCAATACGACCGAGGTAAGTGACATGATGGAAAATATTGAGATTAATGATTCTCAGGAGCAGGAAGAGACAACTCAATTCTTCTACAATCCTTGCTTTGAGAAGCCAACAAAAGGTGTTTATTGCCCTCCTCTGAACCGAGAATTTGTGGGTGTATATGTAAAGGGAATTTCTGATCAGACAATGTATCAAATCATTGGAAAGGAGGGAAAGGTTTTCAAGGCAATCAGCCATCAGACTGGTGTAGATTATATCTTTTGGTTGAAGGAAGATGAAATGATTGCTATCTGGGGATTCAAGGAGTCACTGCCATATGCTGTAAAAAGAATTCAGGACAGAATCAATCTTGTTTTGAGTAATAATATGATGCACAACTATGAAACACAGTTTCCTCCTCTTACACAGTCAAGGTAATAAAACTTAATTTATATTAATAAATATTCAAAAAAATAATACTTAAGTATTATTTTTTTCTAATTCGTCAACTGATATTATTCGTTTTTCATTACTTTGTGTTTTAATTATAATATTTTTAATAGTAGAATTACCAAATATTCTTGTTCTTGTTACTATCCCTAATTCTCCTGTATTTTTAATTTTTACTATTTCTCCCTCTGAAAATTCACATACTGGTTTAATATTCAAAATTGGCAAATTTTTATCATCATTAAAAGAAAAAATTTCTATATTTTTTGATTTGGTAGTTTTTCTTTTCTTTTTTTCTATAGTCATTTTATTATTATAAAATCTAATAATTTAAATAATTATACGATTTAACTATAATATAAATTTGCACTGCAATTTCAACACTAACACCTTCTTTAAACCAATCATTTAAATATGATTCTACGGTAAAAATTGTCTTACCAGTATTATAAAATAAATTTTCTTTAAATGATTTTAGCCAATTATCAAATTCTTTATTACAAATCATTTCACTAATTTCTTCAGAACTAAAATTATTTACAAATAAATCCCAATAATTATTATCTGGTAAATCATCAACATTTTTACCAATTTTTGTTAATACTAAATAATTTAGTCTAATTTTCCAAATCTTGAAATTCTTTTTATTTTTTTTATTTAAAGTTTGATTAGGAAAACTTGGATAAGATTTAAAAGAACTATAATTTCCACGTCTGGAAAAAAGTTCATTAAATTCTGAAGAATATACAGATAGCATGTTTTTATTTTATTATTTTTGTTGTCTTTTTTTATACTATAATAAATTTTTTTTTATTCAAAATCTATATAGATTATATTATATTTATTTATCAAATTTTCTTATATTTCGACTAATTTACTAAATTCTTTTTTAAAAGGCTCTATTTCCTTTATATTTTTAAGTATACTTACATTTATTTTTGGATATTCAATGGTATATTCTATATATAATTTTCCGTAACCAGTTATTTGTTTAGTATTTCTATCATATATAGGTAATCCTTTGTGATCTGTTAAATAATGTTTTTTATTTTGAATAATTTCATTAAAAGATAATGAGTCAATAAATATTTTATTTCCATCTGGTAATATTATATTATCTACATTACCTATTATTGAATTTATAAACGGTATATTAATTTTATATATTAAATCTTGTTCATTTCTAGTATAATTATTATAATTTATATTACAATGAATTAGTATATTATAATTTTTACCATTCTTTGAATAATTAATGTTTATTAAATCTCTCTCATGAAAACCGGGAAATATGTAAAATTGTATTTTTTCTTCTTGTTTAATTTTATGCGTATCTTTACAATATTCACAATTTGATGAACTATATACACGACACAAACCATTACAATCCGGACATGTTGAAATAATCTTTCTACAAAAACCAATTGGAATACCAGGTTGATTAATTTGCTCTATTTTTTCAACTTGTCCTCTACCTTTACATGTATTACATTCTTTTGAACAATGTAAACAATCATCTTCTATAATTAAATTAACAGATTTATTTATACCTTTAAAACAATCTAATAATGTTATATTTATTGTAGATTCAACTCTTTTATTTTGAACATTTGGCTGACTGTTAAAGTTTGTATGAAAATTAAAACCAAAGTTTTGAAAATGTTGATGTATATTCATAAAATCAGGAAAACCTGGAAACCCACCATTAAAACCTTCAAAAGGGGACATGTTTGGCATATTTATATCACCGCCACTATCATAAATTCTTCTTTTATTTTCATCAGATAATACTTCATATGCTTCATTAATATCTTTAAATTTATCAGCATCCCCTCCTCTATCCGGATGATGTTCTAATGCTAATTTTCTAAATGCAGACTTAATATCAGAATCAGAAGCATTTTTTGATATATTTAATATATTATAATAATCTTTCATAGTTATTATATATTATATTGAAAAAATATAGATAAAGAAACGAAAATATATATCTCTCTATATAAAATAATACTAAAATAATCTATAATACTTTAATAATTTTTTTATATTCTTTATATGCATCATTTGCAGTAATTCTATAAAAAGGGTTAAAATTAATCATTTTATAAACTAAGTTTATTATTCTAAAATTTATATTTTCGACTTTATCTAAATTATTATATTTTTTTATTATTTTTAGTAAAACACAACCAAATGAATATATATCTATTTTATTTGTTGTTTTTTTTATTAATTCTGTAATTCCGTCTAATCCTTCCTTTTTAAATATTTCGTAATAAATATCATATAATTTACTAGATTCTGGTAATACATCTACATTTAAAAGTTTTTTTATTCGATGTAAGTCATAATTATTTTGTAAATTTATAAAATAAAAATATTTATTGTATTCTAAACCGAAAATCTTAAATCCATGATGTAATTTAAACTCTGGTGGATAACTATCTCCTGGATGATCAAATAAAACATCATTTTTAGGTAATAATCTATTTTGATAAGTCATAAAACCAAAATCTATTAATTTCATTTTTTTTGTTGATTTATTATAAAGTATATTTCGTTTTGCAATATCTAAATGAAGCATATTATTTGTATCTAATTTTTGTAAACCTCTAAATATATTTTTGCAAGCAAAAAAAAAATCTATAAAATTTATATTTTCTATATTTAAATGTTCTAAATCTATTCCACCATAATCATATGTGATTTGATAATATATCTCTTGTTTATTTTTTTTTTGACTATATTTACAATCTTTATTTTTATCATATTCTATTAATTGTTTTCTAGAAATACTACAATTATTATACATTTTAACCGTAAAACTATATTTTGGATCTATTTTTTTTATTCTTAACATTGTTTTATATTCATCTATCATTGTACTTTCCTTGTCAAATATTTTACTAATTAAAATTTTTTTTTCATTTTTTTTTATATTATTACATTGTAATGTTTTATCAAAAACGCATCCATAAGAACCTTCTCCTATAAAATCTCCTCCTATTTGATGTTGAATTATCATTATTACTTATAATTGAATATTTTAAATTTTCATTATTTTTAATACTTTATTTATTTTCGTATCACTTGCTAATAATTTACCATTCTCTATATCTGCTATATCTTGTTCTTTTAAATTACATCTTATTGCTAATTGTTTACGATTTAATTTTAAAGCTGTCCGCGCTTGAATAATTTTATTACTGGTACTCTTATCTATTTTTTTATGATTAAAATTATCATTATTGTCATCTAATTTTGATAATCTATCTGATGCAGCTTTTATCTTATTATTAATTAATTTAGTTTTATTGTCTATTTTTGATTTTTTTTTTAGTTCAACAACAGACCAATCTTGATGATTCATTTATAAAAATTATTATTTTTTTTATTTATACAAATTTATATATATTTTTTATATGTATATTATCAAATTTTATTTTATTCAGTATTTACTATTATAAAATTATTATTTGTATCATCTGTATATTCAACATCATCATAAATTTTTATAAATATATTTTCTAATTCCTTTATTAAATTATTTGGCATATTTTTAATAATTTTTCCATATACTATATTAAATTGTATATAGAGATCTCCATAATCTGTTATTTTTTTTTCATCTATATTATAAATTGGCAATCCCTTTTTTTTATATACATATAATTTTAGTGGACTTATTATTTCATTAAAATTTTTTGTATCAATATCAAGTATTTCTGATGATGGTAAAGTTATTTTATAAGAACTACCTGTTATTGTTCTTACAAAATGAATACTTAAAATTATTTTTAAATTCTCATTTATTCTTTTAATTATACTATTTTGTTTTGTATTTATTGTTACTATTAAATCTCCTGGACTACCATCAAGAATTTGCTCACCATTACTAGGAATTATAAATTTATATCCATTTTCAATACCAGGAAATAATTTTATAAAAATTTTTTTATCTGTAAATGTACAAAAATTATTATTACAATTATTACATTTAGGTTTACATATTGGTTTTAAACCTTTACCAAAACAAGTTGTACAATCTTTCCATATATCTTTATCAACAATTACTTTTTTCTTTGGTAATATTATATTACCGTCTTTATTACATTTATCACAATCCAATATTTCATTTTTATTTGTTGTTAATAATACTGTGTTAGTATTTACCATTTTTGTACCATTACAATCTGTACATGTTATTTCTCTACTTTCATATATTTTTTTTTTTATATTTTTTCTTTGTTTTATTTTTCCTGTACTTTTACAAGTTTTACATTTTTCTCTTTTATATATAGGTACTTTTACTATACCTGTATATTTTTTTGTACCATTACATACATTACATATTATATACTTTTCTTGTATTTCGATTTCTTCTTTTATTATTTCATGTAATATTTTTCTACCATTACAACTTTCACACTTTGAATTAGTATAATTTATATAAACATAACCAACACCATCACATATATTACAAATATTATCTGAATTACCAACAAATCCAGGAGCTATTAATCTTCTTCTTTTCAAAATTTTATTACCATCACATTGTTTACATATTTCAACACATTTAAAACACGGATATTCTAATCTGTATTTTAATTCTTTGTAACATCCATGATATACTTCTGCCAATGTTATTTCGACATATTTATTTATATCTTTTCCTTTTTTTTCTTTATTATTTTGTAAGTATTGTTTTATAAAAGCATTTTCAAATAATATATTTCCACCTTCAGTTACTATTTCATCCAAATCTATATTTAATATTCCTGTATCATATAATCTTCTACTATCTTTATTTGATAAAATATTATAACACTCAAATAATTTTGATAAATTTACTTTATCATTTTTATCTTTCAATTGTTTTTTTAATTGCTCATATCTATCTTGAATCTGATTTAAAGTTGCCCCCCGAGATACACATAAAAAATTATATAATGTATTATCCATGTTTTATTTGCATTTATAATATACTTTACATACTTTATTACAATTATTTTACGCTTAAATTATAAAAATTAAAATATTAGTTACATTTAACAATTAATTGTATTACAATATTTATTTTTTATACAACCATGATTAGTCATATTATCTAAATTTATATTTTCTTTCTCCATTTTTTTTAGAATTTTATTTAATTCATTATTACATTTTTTTTCTGTTAAAGGAAGTTTTTCTTTTAATTTTTTTATTTCTTTATTAAATATATTTATATCTAATTTATAATGTACTAATTCATGACATTGTAAATTATCTAAATATAACTTTATTTCATTATTATTACTTTCGGATTTAGGTAAATATATTATAATAAATAAACGAATATATAATATTGTATTTTCTGTAAACCAATCAATTCTCCACTGTGTATAACCTTGATAATTTAATGCCATTTTTTTTCTCTGATCATCTAAATTTTTTTTGAATATTTTATAAGTATTCCCTTCTACATTATAAAATTCAAATATTGGTTTATTAATTGTATGAGTTATTATTTTTGAGATTTTCGATTTCATTTTGTATTTATACAAAATTATTATTATTATTAAGATTATTATTATTATACTTCCTAAAAATAATAATTTCATATTTATAAAATATAAATATTATTTTTAAGAAGTTCGAAAGCAATTCTTAATATTTTGTAATATTACCACTTTTCTTCCAGATACACTTTTTACTCTATCACAAAATAATATATGCTCACATAAACAAGTATGTTTAACCATATTAAGGCATATTGTATCCCATTTAACAGATGGCTCATTAAATACTTTTGTATCTATAAATGATAAACCACCAAATGTCGACTGTACTTCTGCAATTGACTCACTTTCTGGTATTAATTCATATTCAAATTGAGATCTAGTAGGAGCACATAATAAGCATTTTTTAAAAGGACATAAGGGATACATCATTATAGATTCTTTTGTAATAGTGGGATAAGTATCAAAATAATGTTCTAAGTTAATTAAATTTATTGTAGAATTATTATTCTTAATATGTTGACGAACATGTTTAAATTCTGGTCTATTCATTATTATATCTCGTGTATATATTTGAACTACATATGGACTCATCATTGCTACATCATTTTTTAATGGTTTATGACTAAACATATCCTTTAATAATTCAGGTCTAAAATGTATACCACTATCTACTATCATAGTCCAATCAGAATCAAAAGGAGCAAATGTTTCTTTTAATTTATTTCTAAGTGTTAATAAAGTATAAATTCTTTCGAGATTTACTGCTAATTCATCACTAGTATAATCTTTATTTAAATCTAATAATAATAATTTACATTTTCTACCTTTAGCAAATTTTTTTAATTTATCTCGTGTATCATCTTTAGAATTATTTTCGCAAAAATAATAATTAAATGTTACATCATACATTTTTTCCATTTCTAGAAAAGTATTAATAAAAATATCTAAATATTGACTACAATTACGAAATAATGATAATACTGTTATTTTATTTATATTTTTATTTCCATCATTTAAAGTAATTTTACTCATAAAAACTGTTATATTTAATATAAATAATATAAATCCTTAAATAGTTATAACGCAAATATCTTTTTATTTCTTCTATAATATTAAATTAGTTTATCATGAGTTCTGGTAGATTTAAATTATCTAAAACTAATAAAGATGTTTTTACTGATTCTATTACTAATGATCTTATTTTACAAACTGATAGTTCTTCTCAACAAATCTTATTCGGTCTTGGTTGTAATGTAAATTCTACTATTAGTATTACTAGTAATTCTTTATCTGTTAGTAATATGATTGGTATTGGAACTAATAAACCCCTAGAAACTTTAGATGTTAGAGGTAATGCAATAATTAGTAATAATCAATATATATTAGGTAATGTAGGTATAGGAACATCAGATACATTAGGTAATAAATTATTAGTTGTTGGTGATATAAAAACTACAAAAACACTTACAGCAAGTAATATTTATATTGAAGGTGATATGACTGTTATGGGAACACAAACAATTATTAATACTGATGTAGGTGTTACTGATCAACTTATTATTACTAATACTGGATCTGATACTGCTCTTAAAGTCTATCAATATGGAACACAAAATACTTTTGAAACTTATTATAATGACAAACTTACTTTTATTGTCGGAAATAATGGAAATGTCGGAATTTGTACAAATATTCCTAGTAAAACTTTCGAAGTTTATGGAGAATCATTATTAAATGGTAATACTACTATTAATTGTAATTTAAATGTTACTAAAACTACAACTTTAACAGAAACATTAAATTGTTTATCTAATATTAATATTACTGGCAATGCCAATTATAGGTCTAATTTATTTATTGATGGATATATTAATTGTTATTCAAATGTTAATATTACTAGTAATTTATATTGTTCTACTATTAATAATATTATATTAAATTATGATGTTCCTAATGTTATAATTACTGATACTTATATTAATACTTGTTATATACAATATACATTATCCAATATTAAACAAGATAATGATGGTTTTGGTAATTTGATACCAAATATTGATAAATTATATGTAACTTATAGTAATTCTGTATTGGGTTCAAATGTTATTTATGGATCAAATAATATTCGTAATATTAAATATTTAAATATTTATTCTAAAAATAATACTATAAATTATACTACTACTAATAATATAGATGATACTATGAATATTTATGGTTTAGTAAGTGGTTGTAATTATACTATTTCGTTATATTATCAAAACTCACGAGGAAATAGTCAAAGTAACTTAACAATGTATAATGTTTCTACAACTAAAATGGGACCACCTTCATCAGTAAAAAATATTACTTTCACTACTAATAATGATAATTTATATATTAACTTTGATATACCTACATATACAGACAGTTTTAATAATTTAAATATATCACCTATAAAAGAATATTATATGAGTTATAATGTTTTATCATCTATAAGATTTAGTAATATAACACACTCTAATAATACATATATATCAACTATTAATAATTTTACTATTTCTAATTATAAAAATGAACTTTATCCTGGTACTATCTATGATATTCAAATTTATTCTCAAAATGAAAATATAAATTCAAATAGTGTAATTGCTAGTAATTATCTTTTTACTGGTTTTGATTCTAATGACTTTTCTCTAGGAGGATGTAATATTAATAATTTATCTTTTGCAGATCAACCTAATTCATGTTATGATTTAAATACTTATTATGCTATTGACTGTGGATCAAATGGTCCAGTATCATCTATTATTTGCTCTAGTTCAAATTTTACTCGTATAATTAATAATGTTAACTCTTTTTATAAATATTCTACTACATCTAATTTGAGATTATTTTATACACCTAATCCAACTTATAATAGTTATATTACTAGTAATGTAGGATATATAATTAGTAAATTGGATATTGTTACCAAAACTACAACTAATAATTTAGAAAATTTAATATTAAATATTTTACCATTTAATAGTAATAATACAAATTCTGTTAATAATAATAAATATATTAACTTAAAATTAACTTCTCTAAATAGTAATTATAGTAATACTAAATTAGATAATTATTTTCTAAATTCAGGTATCGAAATAACTATAAATCATAATAATAAATCTTCTAATTGTTCATATAATAAATATAATTTAAATACAAGTATTACTTTTAATAATTATAATTGGATATTAAATAGTACAAATTCTCTTAGTGCTACTGGTGAATTAGAATATCCTCCATCTGCTTTAAATACATACAATCAATACCAAACATTATCAGATGGATATCAATATAAAATTACAGCAAGTTCATACCAAGGAACATATTACCCATATAAAGCATTCGATAAATTATTAGATGAACCTTTTTTAACTAATATTGCAACTTATAATTATATATCAGGTACATATAAAAGTTCTAATAAAACTATTGTTGATAGTATAGAATATAGTGGTGAATGGATACAAATAGAATTACCATATAATGTTTTAATGACATTTATGATTCTAAAATCTACTAGTCAAAATTCGTATAAAGATGTACAACCAAAAGATTTTATATTAGCAGGTTCTCTTGATAATTCAACTTGGTCTCTTGTATTGTCTGATAGCATATCCAGTTATTCTTTATCTGAAACAAAAAGTTTCTTTAATAAAAATATTAAAAATTTAAAAAGTTATAAATATTATAGACTAATTATTTTAAATACTATTGGAGTTGCTGGATATAGTTTTGCATGTATCGGAGATTTGTCATTTTATGGTTATGCTGATAATATTTTATTTGATAATAACTTAATTATTACTAAAAATATTACTTCTACACCTTATCCCAATGTATTTTTATATCATAATATTTATACAGAAAATCTTTATGGTGATATTAATTTCGAATATTATTTTGATAATATTAAAGATATAGGTAACCCTACATTTAGTAATTTTAAATATACTTTAATTCCAAATAATAAAAGTTATATATCTGGTATAACTTGCTCCTCCAATTATACTCTTACTTACGAAGTTACATTATCAAATGCTGCGTCTTATTGGACTGTTAATCCAATTATTAAACTTCAAACTTTTAATAATAGTTTTAGTAATATTTATAGAGAAATTAATACATCTAATAACTATTACTATTATAATAATTCTGTACTTACACAAATTAATAAAGAAACATTAACAACTGGATTAAGTCCTTATAATTATAAATTAACTTTTAATGAAACTGATAAAATTATAATTAATTCTAATGTTTTATATAGTAATCTTGATTTATATTTAACCGGATATTCATTAGTAGGAAGTAATACTAGTAATATCTCTATTTATTATTTACAATATGATAAGAATTCGCTTAATCATCCACATATTACTAGTAACAATTCATCAAATATATATGGTGAAAGAGTATTTTTTGACTCTTTAAATATAACAGATTATCCTTTTATAAGTTCTATTAAATCTTATAATCATAATTGTAACATAGCATCTAGTAATTATTCTAAAGAAGCTGCGCTCTTCGGAGGATATTATTACGGAAATTATGCTAATAATTGGAAACAAAATTGGAATATTCTCGATAATAATTCATTTAATTATAGTAATATCATATCTACTGATATTAGGTGGTGTACTACATATTTTACTAATATTATGGGGTCTTCTACTAATCTACAAATTAATATAAATGATAATAGTCATGATGATAAATTACTTTATATTAAATATTATTCAGATCAATTACTTTTTGAATCACCATGGTTTAATGGATCTAATAATTTTAATGGTAAATCTTTATATGTTAATAGAAATAATAATGATGGTATTAAAGATAACAGTAAAATTGATACAATAAATAAAAAATATATTAAATGTCCTCCATTAGATTATTTATCTGTTTATGTTAGCATTGGTATCCCATGTAGTAATTTAAATAGTTGCTTTAGTACTATTAATGTAACTACTTAAATTAAATTAATAATTTTGCAAAATCACTTAAAATTGGTTTTTTTATAGGATTAATTTGTGGCAATTCTGCTCCATATGTTCGTGGATTTTTTGGAAACATTAAAGCAGTAAATGGATTATGTGAAGTCAATCGCATTTGGTCGAATATTTTTTTCCTTTTTTCTAAATTTTTTTTAGAAGCATTTTTTCTGTCACCCATACATACATAGATAGTTGCTCTAAAATTTGGAATTTCTCTTTCTTTTAAAGGTTCTGAACCACAATGAAAAGTTCTACTATCCCACAAAACTAAATCTCCTGCTTTTGATAACAACGAAACTTCTTCACAACCTTTCTCTCTAAAAAATTCAAATTGTTCATCAGTAATTTTATACCAATCTTTTTGTGGATATTTAATATCCTCTTTAAATCTATTATAAAATTCACTATGATATTTATGAGACCCTTTTAATAATTTTGTAGTAGCATCTCCTATCAATGTTGGATACAAATTTACTAATCCTTGAATTGTCGTCTTATTTTTATTTGTAAATCTTTGGTCTGTATGATACCAAGTTTTTCTAAACCATCCCCTTCCTGTAATTTCAGGTGGCATATGGATACTTAAACCATCCATTGAAACTATCAAATCTTCTTTATTACAATTCCAAATTTTTGCAAAAACATTTGCTACATTTTCATCACTTCGTATGTTCCAACAAAATAGTGAATGTCCTAAACCAAAATGTTGTATTAACATAGAATGTAACGGCAATAATTTATAAATCCCTTTATATGAATCAGGATTTTCAAAATTTATGGGTGTTTCCCAATTTGACGAAATATGTCCTAATGTTTCCCATAAATTATTTCTACAATCCTCTATTATTCGCTCGCACACAACATTTGAAATAACCGCAAATCCATCTCTCTCTAATTTATCATTTAACTCTTCAAGCAAACAATATTCCTCTTTATATAAATTCATTGTTGTAAATAATAAAAGAAAAATAATTATTTTTAATCAAATTTTTTTATATTTATGATAAAAATCAAAAATTACTTTGTTTCCACTATCTGTTTAAATTCATCATCTATATTTAATAGTGCTATTATTGTCTTATTTAAATCCTTTAAATTATGCTGAGTATTATTTTTTAATATATCGGTTATATTCTTCTTCATTTTGTTAATATCATATCGCTTTATATTTTGTGCTATATTATTATAGATTGACATCCATTTTTCTTCTATGTCATATTTTCCAAAATCACCATCATTTTCACCTAATATATCCATATCATCTTTGTCCTTCACATAAGGATATAAATCAAAACAACATAGGAACTTATAATGTCTCTCTACATCTTCCTTATATTTCTGCTTATTTATAAAGTTCTTTTCACTCACGTATATCTGTTTAAATAAATACTTCTCATAATGGTCCAAGAAATTCTCCTTTAAAATTTCTACAACCTCCTTTAAACCTCTTTCCAATATTAAACTCTCCCAACAACCACTCTTATACAAATTTAGTTCCTTCAATTTATCATTATAAACTATATTCATATGCTTTAAATCGCCACGCTTGATTCTACTTATCTCATCTATTATATCAAATAGACGACTCTCATCTATATTATAACCAAATTTGAAACTATTATTCTCCATTTTTTTAACTCTTACTTTAAAATTATCTTCCATATCATCTTCCAAATACATTATTTCCTTATCTTTATAGTCCATTAACTTTGTTAATTTATCTATTGTATCTAATTTATTTACATAATTATACATCGTATTATTATACTGAATATTTTGAATAAATGTTGGTTGTTTTTCTTCCTTGGGAATTTTATAAATTCTATTTGCTAAAATATATTCCTTAATTTGTTCTGTTAAATCAATATCATTTTCGGTAGCAGGACAAGGTTTTATTTTTTTAAACAAGTGGTCTCTCATATGTGATTTAATTTTAGTAGAATATCCACATCTTATACATTCATATTTTTTAGAACTCATTATTAATTATATTTATTATATTTATCTTTATATAATTTTCGTCGAAAATCGTTAATATTAAAAAATTCTAAAAAAAAATCAAATTTTATTAAATCATACTATTTTGATTATCCTTCATCACTATTTCTAAAATAATATTCAATATCTTACATCTATCGCCTATAAAATATTCATTGCCTGTATGTTTATCAAATTTTTTATTTAATTCTTCCAAAATCTCTCTTTCTACTATATCACAATTATTACATAATGATATATGTATTATTTCAGTTCCTTTTCCATAACTTATTAATCTTGAAATATTAATATCCGGATTTTTTACTTTTGTTTTTCCTATCTTATATATATTTTCATTATGTCTAACATTTTCTCTAGGTCTTATCATATAAATATAATGATACTCTTTTTCATTATTTATAATTTCTGGTTTATTTACAATTTTCTTAGGAATGACATATTTTCTATTTATTAAAATTTTATCTTTTATTTCATTTGTTAACTCTATATCATTTTTTAGACAAGGACATATATTTTTTTTAGAATATAAATGATGTCTCATTCTTGCTTTTTGAATAGTAGTATAACCACAACGTATACATTCGTAAGGTGGTGTTAGAACCATATTTTTTTATTTAGATGTAATAAAAACTTTATTATCTTTTCAAATTTTATTATTTTTATTTATAATAGAAAACTAAAATTTAATTATAAAAGTATGATTTACTACTATATTATAATTAGTCATAAATCGTTAATATTAGTTAATTTTTGTTATAATTAGTTACAAACTGAAAATATAAGAAATAGATAATAATCGTAGTATTACGCTAAAAATTGGCAAAAAATGCTAAAATTCGTCGATATCAAATTGGTATATTAAATCAGACACATATACTAACTTTAGTTTCACTATAAAAATAAAAACTTTATAAAATTTAAAAATATTTTTCAAAAAGAAAATAAAAATAAAAAAAGAAAATCTCTGTAAAAAAGTTATCTTAAAAATCTCTACAATTTCCTTTTACACTTTATAGCAATCTCTATTACTTTTATAGAACGCCTATTAAATTTAATAGGAATTCCTATTATTATAAAAGACCTAAATAAATTCCTTTTACACTTTATAGCAATCTCTATTACTTTTATAGGCACCTATTACATTTAATAGGACATCCTATTATCTTAAAAGAACTATTACTTTTATAGGACATTCTATTATTCTAAAAGGCCTATAACATTTAATAGATTCTCCTATAATCACAATATGCCTATTTCAATACTTTTAATAAATTGGGAGGGATGGGATGGTAAAAGGCCTATTATTAATAATTAAAGGTCCTATATAAAAAAGAACAATAAATCTATGTATATATTGATAGGTATTTTAGATGTTCTTCTTTATTACGGTTAATATTATAATCTAATTTTAAATTAGTAGTAGTAGATTTATAAAATTCATTTTTATCATAAATTAAATTAGTTTCTCTAATAAATCTATCTACGTCATTAAAAACAAACATTAAACAAAATATTTCCCATTATAATATTTATTATTTATAATTAATATTTTTTTTATACTATTATAATTAATCTTGAATAATTTTATATTTTAAATTTTTTTGAATTGGTATATCTTGTTTATATAGGTATTTAGAAGGATCATTAGTAATAATTTCAATATAATTTTTATAATTTTGTAATATAATTTTTTCTTGTAATTCATAATAATTACCGAATTCATCAATTGCATGTGGATAGGCATAATGACCATAAACAGTGGAAAAGAATTCAATAATTTTATATTTTGTAGTAAATGTAAAAATTGAATTATAAATAACAGCATATGTATTTTTTTTTATTTGTATAAGTATAGAATTACCATAATAAGGAAATTTTCCTCCTTGTCTAGGATCTTTACCAAAAAAAATATTAAGGGGATTTTTAAAACTAACAATTTTTTCTGTATAATGATTTTTATTAATTTTATGATAATCTTCTGTAGTAATTTTAGTATTTTTAGGTATTCTAAAAATATCAATATAATTTTTATTTACATATACTATAAAATTATTTTCTATAACAAAATAGTATTTATCATTTTTATATTTTGTTAATTTTTCAGGTTCTTCTTTTAGTGGTATTTTATTTTTTGGCATTTATAATATTATTATAAAAAAATTTTCTTAAAAATCTCTACAAATGCCTTTTACACTTTATAGCAATCTCTATTACTTTTATAGGCACTCTATTATATTTGATAGTAAACCCTATTATTCTAAAAGTCCGAAAATAAATCCCTTTACACTTTATAGCAATCTCTATTACTTTTATAGGCACCCTATTATATTTGATAGTAAACCCTATTATATTTGATAGTAAACCCTATTATTCTAAAAGTCCGAAAATAAATCCCTTTTACACTTTATAGCAATCTCTATTACTTTTATAGGGTGTCCTATCAACTTTAATAGTAATTCCTATTATCTTAAAAAGGACTATTACTTTTATAGGACATTCTATTATTCTAAAGGGCCTATAACATTTAATAGATTCTCCTATAATCACAATAGGCCTATTTCTATACTTTTAATAAATTGGGAGGGATGGGAGGCGAAAGGCCTATTTAAAAACACAAATAATCCTAGATAAAAAGTAATCCTATTAATTTATAGGGTTAAATAAAAAAAATAAAAAGATTTAAAATTTAGTATTATTTTCAAATTTTATTAAGTATATATTGATAAATATTTTTCGTGTTTTTTATTACTATGATATCCTGCATTTAAATCAATATTTGATTTATTAAGATAATTTTTATCATAGATTAAATTTGTTCCAATAATAAATTTATCTACATCATCATTTATACAAGAATTAAATAAAATATTACCCATATTATATTTATTATATTTATAATTTATAATTTTTTATAATATTTAATCCTAATAATTTATTAAATTATTATTTTAAGAATCCTTTTTTCAACCCTGTATATTTAGGTTTAACAGTAGTATTTGTAGAAATTCTAGCAACATTAGAACTTTCAGTAGTTTTAGGATTTCTAGATATAGGTATAGCAGTAGAAATTTCGGCATTATTAGGAGAGGTTTTAGTAGATTTTTTTTTAGTTCTTGTTGATGGAGAATTATAAAAAAAACCGGATTTAAGACCAGCAAAAGATTTAGAATTAGGTTTGGGATTTCTTGGTGCTGGTGCAGCAGGTTTAGAATTAGGTATAGAATTTCTTGGTGCTGGTGCAGCAGGTTTAGAAATAGGTATAGGATTTCTTGATGCCGGTGCAGCAGGTTTAGAATTAGGTCTAGGATTCCTAGATCTAGAAATTGGTCTATTTAAAAATCCTCTACTAAATCCAGAATATTTTGTATTAGTAGAACTAGAAGCAGCAGGAGCAGGAGCAGCAGCAGCAGCAGCAGCAGCAGCAGGAGGAGAAGGATTTCTAATATTGCGAATAGAATTTTCGGTAGATATATTATTAATATCTGATAGTGTTGTTTTTGTTTCGTCAATAAAAGTTTCAATTTGCTGTATAATAGTATTATATGAAGTATTTCTATAATAATTTTCATCCAACATTACTGGATTATCATTGATAAATGATAATAAGTTACGTCTTGCAATATTCAGATCATTTATAATTAATGTACTCATTTTGATAGATAAAATAATATTATATATTGCTGGTAAATTTAGATTTGAGGAATTATTATATAATTTTTTTTTAAATTTTAAAATATGTGATTTAAATGTTGTAACTAATTTCGTATTTAAACGTTCTACTAATTTTAATCCAGGTGTAATTAATTCATCATATTTTTGTTTTATTAAAATAGTTTTATTTTCAAGATTTATATCAAGTCTATTAATTAACTCATTAAAAATATTAAGAAACTCATTAATTTTAATGTACCATGATTTTTCTTCATCTGGCATAGGAATATATATATATTGTAATGAAAATTGTAATTTTATTTCAAAAAATATATTATTATAATTATTAAACGCTTGAATTTTAATATTATCTGCTGCAAATTTTTTTTTTCTATATTCTCTTCTTTCTATATTTTTTTTTTGTTTTGATTTATTTGTAAGTACTTTTCGATAAAATGATTCATAATAATCCTGGAGAACAATTGGATTAATTGCTGTAAATAGAAAAAATTTAATTATATAAATAAAATTTACAAAGAAAAATTCAAAAAGTTTAGTATTACTTGAATAATCAGTAGAATTAGTTATAGAAGGATTATTTTGTAAAAATTCATTGAATAAAGTATCAATATTTTTATTTAAAAAATCATCTGTTAATTTTAAATAAAAGTTATATCCTTTACTGAATATAGTATCTTGTTTATATCGATCTAGTTGTTTTCGACCATAAATTCTAAAATGAAAACAAAAAATATCAAAATCATCTTGTAAAAAAGGATTTAAAACAACAGTTATATGCATTTTATAGTCATTTGTTGATTTTTTTAATTCTTTATTATTATATTTAAGTAAAAATGAACTAGGATATGGTAAAAAAAAGTGTAACATTCTAGAAAAATATGTAGAAGGATTAATAGTAGAATCATTATATTTAATCTTAATATTATCTGAAAGTTTATTATTGAAATAATCCTCGTCTTCATCTAACAAAATAATATTATCAAAGTTATCATTATTACGTAATAGTGTTTTAATATCAATATTGTGCATATTTTTTTTTATATTATCTGTATTTTCTACATTATCTACATTTCCTAAATTTGTTGTATTCTCTGTATTACCTAAATTTCCAATATTTCCATTTTCTAGATTATCTATATTGGTATTTAAATTTTTTTCACCAAAAGTAATATAAAATTTGAAAAATTCTAGAGTAGTTAAAAAATTAGGATTAGTAGAATTTGTTATATAATTATGAAATTTTATTGATTTAGGCTTTCTTATCTTTTTAATATGATGTTTAACATACTGTTTGGTTTTATTAATTTTAATTTCTTTATCTGTATTATTTAATATTTTATTTCTATTAAAATCTTTATAAGAATTTAAATGGTTTTTATAATCAGTCATTTATTTATATTAAAATAAATTATTTTATAATTAAAAATGGCTAAATAACAAATAAAAATAAATTTATTAATAATAAAGATGGTAGATAATTCATCATCAGTAACAGACAAGATAAATAATATAGTATTGAAAAATACTTTGAAAAATCCTAGTACAAATACAAATATAACAAATATAGATTATGAGACAACATTAACAACATATAATGAAATAATATCATTTGATGAAATATATGCAGATATAATTCCTTCATTTTCATCAGTAACATTTGATAAATACTATTTATATAATTTAACAACACAAGAAGTATTAGGTTATAATACTAGTGATGATAGTTTAACAGGTGAATCTTTTAATGTAACATTTGGTATAGCTGATTCAAATATATTGTCATCAATTTTTCCTACATTTGATATAAATATATGGAGTGATATAATAAATGGTAATATATCAAGAATAGATGTTTCAACAATAAGTCCTGTAATTAAAATAATAGATTTAAAAACTAATATAGTAAAAGACACATATAATAATGTAACACCAAGTTTTTATAGTTTAAGTTTAAAGGATGCTATAATAGATACTTATAAAAATAAGGGTTATACAACATCATTATATGGTTTATCATCAAATACTAAAGTAGATATATCAAATAAAGATATAGGGAATTGGACATTAAATCCAATGACAGGTATTATACAATTTTTAGATTCATCTGCAACAATATTAGTAAATAATAAAACATATAATTTATTTAGTACAAAAACATCATTAACAGATGAAGCATTATTTAACAGAGTAAAATCTCCATATATATCATTTTATCGTTATAATGGTTCAAAAGGTTTAGGTGATTACGTAACAAATGAAAATAAAAATATAGTAGAATATGGTTCTAATATTACATTTTTGAGTGCTGAAAATACAATAGATTCAACAATACAAGGTTCATCTGATGGTGGTTTAATAATATCATTAAATCCAGGAACTGTAACAGGATTAACAGTTGGTGGAAATATAAGAGCAGATAGAGTTACATCTGCTAAATTTACTTTAAATCCGTTATCAGGAACATCAATAACAGGAAGTTTTATATCTAACGGGAATGATTTATTTTTTACTTCAGGTAATGTAGGAATAGGAACTGCTGATCCTATAAGTACTTTAGATATTAGAGGAAGTACTTATTTATCAGGACCATCAAAAATATGTATACAGGGTGGAGTAGATGGAGGTAATAGTCAGGGTATATTTTTAAAATCAATAACAAATTCTAAATGGGGTATTTATATGGCAACTACGGGAAGTTTAAAAAGTTTAAGTGGGGGAACAACAGTTGCTGGTAATAATTTGTTAACAGGAGATGCTATGAGATTCCGTGCAAATAATAATATTTCAGAGGGATTTATATGGGAGAATTCAGACGAAGAATGTTTAATGAGTTTAAAAGGGTCTTCTGGAGATTTATTTATTAAAGGAAACAGTACATTAAGTACAATTTTATTAAGTGGTGCTCAACAAGCAGGTGGTTCCTGGTTATCAATAGGTAATAATAATTATGGAGCATTTTATAGTGATATAATAACTGGTAGATATGGATTAGTGTCAACATCATCATTAAATACAATAACAAATTTACAATGGGGTGTTCAAATTAATAGAGACGGTGCAACAAGTTTATCATATAGTGGTGTAGAAAAATTAGTAACAACATCAAGTGGAACAACATTGAAGGATTATGCAAAAGTTGGAGATCATTTAAATTTAATTGCACCAAATGTAGATACTGCATTTACTATTCATAAATATAACTCTACAAATGATAGTACATATATGCAATTTTATTCTGATAGTTTAACAACATATAATAGTACAAATGGTTTATTATTTGGTTTAACAACATCAAATGTAGAATTAATAAATTATGAAAAGGGATACATTAGAATAATGAATAATAATATAGATGCTTTATATATAAACTCTAATGGTATTGTAGGTATTAATACAACTAATCCAAATAATAATGTTAATTTAGATATATCTGGTAATGTTATAGCAACAAGTTATGTATCATCAAATTCCTATGTAAACGGAGGATTTTGGCTACCTGTAGATACAAATTGTTTAAATTATGCTTCTTTTGTAAGTTCGTCTAACGAAACAGAATTTGGCATATTAACATCAGGAAAAATAAATACATATAGTAATCAAAAATGGTATATAACAGGTAATAGTACAAATGGAAATATAAATTTGTATTACAATAATATATCAACATTACAAACTATATCAAATGGCATTGAAATATATAATAATTTAACTACTTCAAATATTTATATGTCAGGTAAAATAGGAATTGGTACTACAAATCCCTATACTTCTATAGATATTAATTTTAATGATGCAATATTATTACCAGCAGGAACTAGCTTACAACGTCCTCAGTTAGGCAAAAATGGTATGATACGATATAATACTGATTTAAATAGTTTTGAAGGTTATTCTTATGGAAATTGGACATCTATTGGTGGTTCAGTAGTTGACTTAGATGGAAATACATATATAATACCAGAAAATAATCCAGGAGCAAATAATAATCAATTAAAAATGGTAACAAATAGTATTTTTGCAATGATAATTGATTCTAATCAGAAAATAGGAATAGGAACAACAATACCAGATGTATCTTTAGATATTAATTCAAATGATGCTATTAAAATACCAACAGGATCAACATTACAAAGACCGATAATAGGTAAAACTGGTATGATACGTTATAATACAGATACTTTGCAATATGAAGGTTTTGCTAATAATAATTGGGTTGGTTTAGGTGGAGTTATTGATGTAAATCAAGATACAAAAATTATAGCAGAAACAACATCTGGTGCAAATAATGACCAATTACAATTTTATACATCTAATATTTTGGCTATGATAATAGATAAAAATCAATATATAGGAATATCAAATAATAATCCACAATATCCATTAGATATAAATTGTATAACAAATATTAATAGTAATTTATATATTCAAAAAGGAAGATTAGGCATAGGTACTAATAATCCTCTATATTTATTAGATCTATATGGAACTGCAAATTTTAATAGTAATTTAATAGTATCTGCTTGTAATACAACATTAGGTGGAACTCTAAATGTAGCAGATGTAACATCATTATCCAATCAATTAATTGTAAAAGGTACAAGTATTTTTAATAGTAATTTAGTAGTATCTGTTTATAATACAACATTAGGTGGAACATTAAATGTTGTAGACGTAACATCATTATCCAATCAACTAATTGTAAAAGGTACAAGTATTTTTAATAGTAATTTAATAGTATCATCATCTAACACGACATTAGGTGGAACATTAAATGTAACAGATGTAACATCATTATCTAATCAACTAATTGTAAAAGGTACAGGTATTTTCAATAGTAATTTAATAGTATCTGCTTATAATACAACATTAGGTGGAACATTAAATGTAGTAGATGTAACATCATTATCTAATCAACTAATTGTAAAAGGTACAGGTATTTTCAATAGTAATTTAATAGTATCTGCTTATAATACAACATT
>JACCDX010063643.1_pt1 | contig 26761 bp, 24 predicted proteins | sample 7449681 | NCBI WGS metagenome assembly JACCDX01 (sample SAMN15323450, study PRJNA562643) | freshwater metagenome | isolation source: river surface water | place: USA:Blue River Watershed | collected 2017-08-18
ACGTTTGTATTAATGACTGACATGATGTTCTCCTATTAGGTAGATCACATTGGGTTGAAAGAAAGGTCAGAAGTTCTTTTGATTTCCTGATAACCAGTGAATCGACTTCTTCAGAAATTACTTGAGGATTTTTTTGAAAATTGATGCATTTAATGCATCAGGCTTGGCCGTCATGCAGCCAGCCTTTAAATGCTTCAATGCTGTGTGCCATCTTGACGACGACTTCATTAGGTATTTGGCGTATTACCTCACCAGACTCAATATTTCTCACTGTAACCACAGGTCCTCCCAGCGCTTTGTCAATGCCGATGTTGAGGTTTCGACCGCTGTCTTTCATCATGGCGTTAAGCCGTTCTACAGAGGCCTCAATTGATTTATGTAGATTTTGCAAGTCTGCCCCCACCTCTGCTTTGACGGCAAAGTTTTGCTTAGCGACTTGACCAATCTCTGCGGCAGCTGATACAGGCGCAGCACCTTTAGCAGACGATTGCACAGCTGCGCTCAGGTCTAGACGTACTTGTCCTGCCTGCGAAGTTGCTGCTGATTGAATAGTTGTAGACATGATCCACCACCCTTTCGTTGGCCCCATAGGGCTCTACCCGCAAGGAATGCGGGTTTCTCAAAGGACTGGATCGGCACGAGCCGAGAAAACTTTAGGGGTTTATTTAAAAAAATTAAGCCTTGGTGTACATGGCCATCAAGCCTTCAAAGCTACTCTTCAAGCTTGTTTTTTGACTATTAACCTGGCCAACCAAGCTTTCCATGACACCAAATTGCTTGGTGTAACGCGCCAAAAGGCTTTCCATGCGCGTATTGAGCTTTTCTAAATCAGCTTTGTATTTGGTATTTTGCGTATTTGCTGTTGCGGTGTTGGTGGTCAAAGCACCTTTACTACCAATGATGTTGGTAATTTTTTTAACAGCATCGCCAGCAAAACCAGCAGACAACGTGCTGTAAGTGCCTAAGTTGTTATAACCACCCGTGAATGACTTCACCACATCTGCGTAATTAGTACTCAAGGCCTCGTCAAGCTTGGTTTCATCCAGAGACATGACGCCTTTTTGATCTACGTTAACGCCCATCTGAGCCAAGGACTTGATGTTTTCGCCTGGCGTAGAAGAAAGCCCAGACACCATCGAACGCAACTGTTGACGCAACGACCGCACAGTGCTGTCGCCCACCAGCGTGGCACCGTAGGTTTCCAACACAGACTTGGGGTTAGAGACCTCCGTCAAGATATTGTCTGCATCGTTATACGCGGTCACCAAGGCCGTAAATTTTTCTTTTAAGGCAGCGGTATCACGTGTGAGATCAAGCGTAGCCGCAGAGCCGGTCGTGCTTTTCAAGTCCAAAGTAAGGCCAGCGATCACATCCGTTAGCTGATTGCTAGAACGCGTATAGCTGATGCCGTTGACTTTGACTAACGCATCAGCAGCGGTTTGGTTCGCTGCATGTCCAGCAGGAAACGTCAACCCAGGGGAGCCTGTGCCAATGCCATACGTTGTGTTCAGTGTGAACGCACCAGTTGTGCCTACTGGACCGTTCAAAATAATTTGGTAAGGCGTGGCGGAACCATCGCCAGAGTTAACCAACTGCGCCGTGACACCCGTTTTGCTGGCATTGATAGCGTCAACAATGTCTTGTGGCGTGTCTTTGCCATTGGCAAGGGTGATATCAGCAGCTGCGCCAAAAACTGGCAGATCCGTGACGTTACTTCCAGCAGTTGCGCTGAAAAAAGACAAATTGGCTGAACCATCTGAAACGCCAGCATTAAAACCGGTCAATGTGCCACTGAATGTCCCCGTCAATGGGTTGGTGGGGGTTGCAGCACCCGCTTGCAGACTTGCAAAAGCCGCTGCAACTTGCGCAGCCGTAGTCACGCCAGTAGACGTGTATTTCAGCCCGCCAACGGTAATGCTCTGCCCTGCTGTCATGTCTTTGAATGTGATGGTAGACATCTCATTCACAGCAGTTGAACCTTGGCTGATCGTCACATCTGGCACCTGTGCGGATGATGTGGTGACAGCCAAATCAGTCACATTGCTGTTCGCTGTCGTGCTGGTAAAGGTCAAAGTTGTACCAGCGGGCGTTACTGAGGCTGAAAAGCCCGACAGACTGCCAGTAAACGCTCCGTTAGCAGGCACCACAGCGGGATCTGCAAATGCTGCTGCCAGCTCCGCAGCAGTTGTCGCCCCAGAAGCGGTGTACTTCAAGCCAGCCACTTCCACTTCTTCACCTGCAGCCAAGTCTTTGAAATTTACAACTGCAGTCTCAGTAGCCGCTGTCACGCCTTGTCTTGTCGTGACCGAACGTGTCACAGCAGAAGCATCACCAACACGAAGAGACAAAGTCATCGCTTTACCGCCATTGAGTGATGCGGTAGCAGAACTCAAGCCGCTGCTGACAGTCCTCTGTGACTTGGCCAAGCGCAACACTTCAACCTCATGACTCCCAGTCACGGCGGAAGCACTGGTGGTGACGTTGAATGCACTCGGATTGGAGTTAGAAGCAGCCAGAGCGTTGAAATTATTCCGATCTTTCATTGCGGAAAAAGCGGTTTTCAACTCCGTCATCATGAACATGACGGCCGAATAGCCCGATACACGGGCTTCGTTCTTGGAAATCTTTGTGTTGAGCTCAGTTTCTTTTGGCAACTTTTCAGCATTGACCAAACTTTGCGCCAGTGACGTGACATCCACACCCGAGCCTGCCCCTAAAGATGTCATGATCTTTTGGGCATTAGCTTTGTTCGTCGCCGCTGTCGTTGCAGCTGCGTTATTAGATGAACTGACTGCAGTGGTTGCCATTCGTAACTTTCTTCACGCTATCGATTGAATCGGATAAAGCTCAAAGAACTTGAGTGATTAATTTAAAAATTTGAACAAACTAAGTTGAGAAATTTTGGCAAAGCTGCTTTGAGCGGCCTCCAAAGCCAACTGGTCTTTGTTCATGCGCGTGATAGCCTCGGTGTAATCTAGGTCTTCGATATCAGAACGCGTGGTTTGCAAGCGCAACACCACTTGGTCAAGCACGGTGTTTTGCATATCGACCACCGACAAATCAGCACCAATTTGACCCAAACCTTCGCTGACACCATTTTGCAAGGTGTCTATTTCGGTGATGCCGCGTTGAATATTCGTACGATCAGCATTTTTCACGGATTGCGTCAGATCAGCCAGTGCCTGAAAGAAATCGACGCCAACCTTATTGCCTTTGCCATCATCACGCACCACGCGAGTAAATACATCAGACCCTGGCAAGTTGAGGTTCATGCGGCGGTTATCACCTACGTTCACCTTCATGCGCGAGTGATCACCTTGGTAAAGCACACGACCGTCGGCATCTTTGCTAAATGCAGGTTCACCTGCGCGGCTTCCAGAAAACAAATAGTTACCGTTGCTGTCTTGACTGTTGGCCATACTCAAAATTTGATCACGCAATGTATCTAACTCGAGCGCCACACTTTGACGATCTTGCAAACTCAAAGTGTCATTGGCTGCCTGTACAGCCAACTCCTTGATGCGATACATCACATCACTCGTGTTTTTCAGTGCGGTTTCTTCGGCAGTCAAACGTACGTTCACGGCTTTGAGGGTATCTTGATAACCCGCTTGGCGAGCAAGTTCAGACTCCAAACGCGTGACCAAGGAAGCCTTATCAGGCTCGTCACTCGGCTTGACAATTTGCAAACCAGAGGACAACTGCTCCTGCACCTTGGTCAGTTTGGCTTGAACATTACCAAGTTGCTGTGTGGAACGATCGAAGTAAAGGCTGGTTGAAATTTTCATAATGTTTTACCTTGATCAACGAATTTGAACGATAGAGTCAAACAACTCACCTGATACCTGCAGCGCTTTGGCGCACGCTTGATAGGCTTGCTGATAACGAATCAGTGCAGCCGCTTCGTCATCTAAATTCACGCCTGACACCTTGTCGCGTGCTGCAACAGCTTGCTCGTTCACCACTGTCAACGCTTCTTGCGTGATGATGGCTTGTTGAGCCAAGTTACCAACGTTGTTGATTTGGTCGATGTAGGTGTTGGCAATCGTTTTGCCATTCGCGGTCGGCTTCTTATTCAAGTCCACCATGTCAAGCATGTTGACGTTGTTACCTAAGCCATCAAAGTTGCCATCGATCTTGTAGCTGTCGCCGACTGCAGGGGCGTGACTGAGCTTGATGGCTAAACCTTGAAACTCAATAACTGGCTCAAGCACTGAAGGGTCGTAGTGACGATCAGCCAACTGCGTACCCGTCGCGGCATCCACAATGGTGTAACGATCTTCAGCTGTGAACTTAATCGTGAGCGACTGGGAACGCAGGCTATCACGCAAATTGTCAGGCTTACCCTCAAAACCTACGGCAACTTTGGCTGCACCTTTGCCAGTCATGAAGAGCAATAGTTCATCTGGACAACCATCTTCAATGTAAGCACCAGTACGCAAACCGATCTTTGAGAGGTCGGATGGATCACCAAATTTCACAGGGTCGCCATAGCTGCCAAAAGAAATACGGATATCAGAATTGAAGTCTGGATCCAACAATTTACGTTTAAGACGTGCTGTGACATCAAAGTCTTTAGGTTCAAGTCCTAAAGCGTTAGGCACTTCATTGCCCAGAGCATCTTTACCTGGTCCTATCGAAATGCTCAGCGTTCCCTTTTTATCAGTGGTGCTAAGTTTCAAATCGCCGTATATATCGATCTCAGCAACGACGCCAGTGTCTGCGCTTTTTGAGTTGATGCGATCAACAAATGCACTGAGTGTTTTGACTTCTGTCTGAGGTGATAGAAAAACGCCATCAGATTTGACAGTAAACGAATTATCCAAGTCAGTATCACTGACCTCACCTTTCAACGGTGTAATGGTCAAACGCTGACCAGAAACCTGCGCCTTATAAGATGCTGCGAATGTCGTATCAGCATTTAATGCGGCGGCTAAAGCTACAGGCGTTGCTGCCGATACTGATGAGGTAGAGCCAAACTTAATTTCGTAATCGCTCAAATGAGAAACAGGCAAATCGTAAGCCACCTCACTCATGCTGACATTGTTCAACAGGAGTGGTTTCTTGAAATCAACATCGGTAGCAGCCACACGCATGTCACGCACCACTTGCACCATACGCACTTGGGCGTTGTACGTTGTCGGTTGGATGTCTAAGGCGTTGCCATCGGCGGTGGCATTAATTCGAATGGGGCTTCCCACCAAATCTGTCAAAACAAATTCACCATTGGGTTCAATGGACGCAGTAACACCTGCACTGGAATCATTGATTTGATTCACCAATTCATTGACTGTTTTGTAGCCTGTGATAGCTTGCCCATTGATGGTGAGTGGCTTAGAGAGGTTAAGCTGAGAAACAGGTACGCGCACTTCGGAAAAAACTTCGGCGCGCACGTTGGTTTGCGACACATTGCTATTCGCAATTTCTACTTTTCCACCCGTTGCAAATGAATTCGCGTCAGCAGGAATAAGTGCGAAATTCTTAAATGCACGGCCTTGTGCATCAGTAATTTGCAGATGTGTGCCATCCACAACCACGCTGATGTCTGTACTTTGATCTTTCTCACGGAACTGCTGCTGTAGCGCAGCTGCCAAGCTCTCGAGGTCTGTGGCAGAGGTTGGTGTTAGTTCAAATCCCACACCGCCCAAAGTCGCTTGGAATTTAGAAAATCCTGGATTCGCGCCTGTTCCAAACATTGGATTAAGAACACGCGCTTGTGAAGAGCCATTGATCCAATTGGCGACTTGTACAGCAGCTGATCGCACTTGTACTGAACCAGAGTTCGCACCAAACGCTGTGCTGCCAGGCACCAACGCCACGCCACTGACATCGCGCCCCTTGCTATCACTGATGCGGATATCTGCATTGTTATTGATCGCTGCAGCAAACAAGCCTTGAGCCTGCAGACTGGTATTGAGAGCTGCGGCAAGCTGGCTAATGCTGGCTGTGTCTGTGGATGGAATCGATGTGGAAATCAATTGACCACCCACCACTGCCTGGAAGCTGTATGCAGTGGCAGTGCTGCCAACGTTCATGCCAGAAATAATGATTTCTGAATCGGTATTGGCATTGAATGCAGGAAGAGCCAACCCATTGACGGTGATCGCACCCGCTGGAATTGACGCATCGCTCGATGAAATACGTGATGTTTCCATCGACGCAGCCAAGGGCAATGAATCACCAGCGGCTCCATATTGATCAAAATTTTGACCAAACAAGACTTCAGCTTTGGCGCCATAAAACATATCTAGACCGCGATAGGCTTTCTCGCCCGTTTGGTTCAAATAGACATTCGAGTAATTGGCGTTTTGTACAAAACCATTTTCAGGCGTGAAAAGCTGATACTTTTCTGTTTCGGTCAATGCTTGCCCCAGAAGCTGGCGACCATCACGCGTCATGACCTGCAATTGCTGACCTGGTTCAGCTTCATCTAGGAAAAAAGCTGCTTTCACGCCCGCAGATAAAGAAGTCACGGGCGTATAAACACGGGCACCATCAACCTTGAAGGTCACTCCCGCCGAAGCGTTGGGGTTGTTGACAAGCTGACTGTTACTCAACTGAGTAGCTGGCGTGGTATCAGTGAACCTAACTGTGGCACGCGTAGTGGTGATGTTGGTGTTGCCCTCGCCTACGCGAAATTGTGCAGCGGTCGCCACACGCATGCTGTCATTCACCGCCAAACGCATCCCCGCAGCTGGTGTAACGGCTTGGGGATCAAAGGCAAACAAATCAGAACCCATTTGTCCGTAACCATCAATACCGTTCTTTTGAATGGTGTTGGTCTCTGCCACAAAGGTTTGAGCAAGCGCCGATAAATTCTTTTGTGCTGGCTCCAACACTTGGCTGATAAAACTTTGATACCCACCTAGTTGACCGCCACTGGCGCTAGCCAGTGATTCTGTCTGCCCATAGGGATCCAAAACCAGCTCAATCTTGCCGACAGTACTGGCATCCACACCAATTGGACGAGCCTTATTGCCATTGACCACCAAACCTTGGGTCATGGTAGTACCCAAGCTCACATTGACCGTGCCATTGGTTGTAAAACTAGTTTTGACACGCACCAAGTCTGACAGCTGACGCAAAGTTAAGTCGCGTCGGTCCAACAACTCTGCAGGTTGACTTTCGAGGGTAGGAGATTTAGTCATGCTTTGGTTGATCAAAGCCAATTGACTGGTCAAGGTGTTAATTTGAGCTGCGACACTCTCCACACCTTGGCGTGTTTCAGTGGCGATCAGTTCGAGCTGCGTGTTGAGTTCACCAAACCGAGAGGCGACGCCATCTGCACTACGCAAGAAACTGGTACGCTGCACAGTTGACGCTGGATCTGCAGACAACGCTCCTGCTGCCGCAAAGAAATCATCAAACGCAGAACTCAAACCAATGCTCTTGTCACCCATGATGTCCATCACGCGCTTGGCGTAATCCACCATCGGTTTTTGACTGGCTAAATCACTGGTGCTGTTGCGTAAATTAGATTCTGCAAACGCATCGTATTGACGTTTGATGTTTTGCAGAATAACGCCCGTACCCACATACATACTGGCCAGTTTTTTAGGCGCAGAATCTTTGAGCACCACGTCTTGGCGTGAATAGCCTTCGGTGTTGACGTTGGAAATGTTGTTGGCAACAGTGCTGAGCGCGCGTTGATAAGCGCTGATCGCATTGCTGCTGATGCCGAGCATGTCACTCATTGACGGCCTCCGCTAAAGGGTGCCTTGAACTCTTGCAGGCTCTTGAGTGGCAGGGCTTTTTCCAACGCAAAACCTTTGTTGAGCTGTGCTGCCGTGGGCAAAGGAATCGCTTCTTGCTTGGGATTGAGTGGAATGCCTTTGCCACGCGATTTCAGCAACGCGTCGGTGCTAGGCGCTGGTGTTGGCATTTGCTGCTTCACAGCGCGTTCCATAAAGTCGGCCACGCCCAAAGCACCTCGCTTAGACATTTGCAAAGAAACTTCTTTGTCAAACATACCTTCGAAGGTTTCCAAGGCGTGTGATTTGTTTTCTTCGTCCTTCATGGGCTCGTTGGCCTCACGCATAGACTTCAACATCATTTGAATGAAGAGACCTTCAAACTGTTGTGCGGATTCTTTCAACGCACTGTTCTGGTCTTTTTGCGCTTTGCCACGCAACTCACCCAGACCCGTGAAGTCTGTGTAAGACCTAGGCATTGAGGTGTCGATGGGGCTGCTCATGTCTGCTCGCTTTAGATGATGACCAATTCGGCGCGCAAGCTGCCAGAACTTTTCAGGGCTTCAAGAATGGCGATCAAGGCAGAAGGCGTGGCGCCCACTTGGTTAACCGCATCCACAATTTGGCGTAACTCAACACCAGGCTGGAACAAGAACATGGGCTTGTTCGGTTCGGCCACTCGGATGTCGGCGTTTTGCACTTCGGTGGTTTGGCCACCAGCGAGCATGTTGGGTTGTGACACCTCATTGGTGGCCGTGATCGCCACAGAGATGGTGCCGTGCGACACAGCCGCAGCCGTGACGCGCACTGAGCGATTGATCACCACGGTGCCAGTGCGTGAGTTGATCACCACACGTGCTGGTGGTTCGCCCGCTTTGACTTCGAGTGCTTCCACTTCGCTCATGAAAGCCACGCGCTGATTCAAGTTCTTGGGGGCTCGGACCGATACCGAAACACCATCAATGGCTTGTGCCACATCACCGCCAAATTTTTTATTGATCGCATTGACGATAGCCGTCGTTGTGGAGAAATCGTTTTCACGGATGTTGTAGATCACGTTTTCCGATGTTTCAAAAGGCGTATCCACAATGCGTTCCACAATCGCGCCGCCTGGAATACGGGCCGAGGTAGGCACACCGATCTGTACTTTAGAACCAGCGGCACTGGCATCAATGCCTGTGGCCGTGAGTGCACCTTGCGCCAAGGCATAAATTTCGCCATCCACACCGCGCATGGCTGTCATGATCAGGCTACCACCGCGCAAATTGGATGCTTTGCCAATCGCCGACACGTTGATGTCAATGCGTTGGCCAGGCTTGGCAAAGCCAGGCAAGTCCGCCGTCACCAGCACAGCCGCTGTGTTTTTGATGTCCACACGCGCAGCGGTGGCTGCAGTTTCAAAGTCAGTCAAAGGACCGTCAATGCGCACTCCCATTTGCGACAGCATGGCTTTCATGCTTTGCGTGGTGAAGGGCACCGAGGCATCATCGCCCGTACCTTGCAAACCCACCACCAAACCGTAACCAATCAATTGGTTGGGGCGTTGGGCCGCAAGCGTTGCCAGGTCTTTGACGCGGTCAGCTTGCGCTGCACCTGCAGCCAGCACACATACGCTGGTCAAGCAGACACGGACAAAAGTAGAGAGACGATTCATGAGGTACTCGTTCGATCAAAGGTGCGGCTTAGAAAGGCCAGTATTTGTGCATCAAGCTGGTACCCCAGCCTGCTTTGGTGGCATTGGCCAAATCACCCGAGCCGCGATAAGCAATTTGTGCATTGGCCAAACGGCGCGATTGCACGGTGCTGTTGGGGCCCACGTCTTCTGGACGAATCACGCCAGAGACTTGAATCACTTCAGTGCCTTCAGACAGACCTAACTTTTTCTCGCCACGGATCATCAAATTGCCATTGGCCAAAATTTCAACCACCGTCACGGCCACTGAGCCAGACAATGAAGCTTGTTGGTCGGCTTTGCCTGCGCCCTTGCTGCTGTTGTTGTTGTTGTTGATGTCCACGCCATTTAAGAAGGGAGACATTTTTCCGATCTTGGTATTGAAACCTGATGGCAATGAGTTTTTAGACTCTCGGCTCACATCGGTGTTTTGTGTGCGAGCCGCTTGGGTGGATTCATTCAACAAGACGGTGATGATGTCACCCACTTGGTAATTGCGGCCACGGCCAAACCAGGCATCACTTTGCCGGTTGCTGTAAATGCCGCCAGTGGCAATTTTTTGCCGGTCAGCGGCAAGTGGGTACACCGGTTGGAACTCGGGCGATGGGCGAAGCACCATGTCGACGGGTTCGGTGGCGCAGCCTTGCAACAAATACACAATGCCTGCTAAAGCGAGTAAGCGAAGGACGATCATGATCAAACTCCTTCAGATGTTTTGGTTCAAGAACTTGAGCATGCCGTCCACAGCAGAGATGGACTTGGAGTTCATCTCGTAAGCGCGTTGGGTCTCAATCATGTTGACCATTTCTTCCACCACGTTCACGTTAGAAGCCTCAAGCGAGCCTTGCTTCAACGCGCCAGCACCGTTAAGACCAGGCGTGAGCACTTGAGCCACACCACTGGCTTGTGAGGCTTCAAACAAGTTGTTACCAATGGGCTTCAAGCCACTTGGATTGACGAAGCGTGCAATTTGAATTTGGCCGATGTTTTGTGAACCACCACCTGCCACGATTTCGGCAGACACTGTGCCATCTTGACCAAAAGTCACACTGGCCGCGTTTTCAGGAATGGTGATGTTGGGAATCAGCGGAAAGCCTGACGCTGTCACGACTTGACCCGTGTTGTTGATCTTGAAGTTACCGTCTCGGCTGTAGGACGTGGTGCCATCAGGCATTTGGATTTGGAAGAAACCACCACCCATGATCGCCAAATCGAGCGGTGATTGGGTGTTGACCAAGTTGCCCTGCAAGTGCAGCTTTTCAGTGGCATTGATCTTCACACCCGTACCCAGCATCAAGCCAGTTGGAGAAAGTGTGTTGTTGGTGGTTTGGCCACCAGGTTGTTTGACGTTTTGATAGAGCAAGTCTTCAAAAACGGCTCGGTCGCGTTTGAAGCCGGTCGTGCTCACGTTGGCCAAGTTGTTTGAAATCACGTTCATGCGCGTCTGCTGCGCGTCAAGACCGGTTTTCGCTACCCACAATGATGCATCCATGGCTTCTAGCCCCTTTTAAACTGTCAAATTCAAGACGCCTTCATCATGGAAGCGCCCGACTCATCGTTGGATTTGCTTTCTTTAATGATCCGAACCTGGTGCTCAAACGAGCGGCTCTGTTCAATCAGCTTCACCATCGATGCCATTGGATTGACACTGCTGCCTTCTAAAGCCTGCGGTGTCAAAGAAACTGGCTCTGGACCAGTTGCAAAGTCCGTGCCAAGTGGTTTTTCGTCAACTCGGAACAAACCGTCTTCGCGTTTGATGAGGTTCGTGGTGCTGGCATCGCGCAGCATCAGGGTGCCAATCAACTGTTCTTGCGGCACGCCTTGTTGAGTGGGGTCTGAGGCGTAAATCTCGCCTGTTTTGGTGATGTTGATGCGTGAGCCCACGGGAACCGTGATGGGGCCACCGTCTTGGCTTTGCACCATGTGACCAGAACCCGTTTCAAGTACACCATTTGGGTTAACACGCAAGTCACCACGGCGTGTGAATGCCAGTTTTCCGTCATTGCCCATCACACCCAAAACCGTTTTGTGGTTCATGGCCACATCCAAATCACGCCCAGTGACCATCAGGGGGCCTGGATCAAGACGAACGCGGTCGGTGGTGTACAGACGGGGTTGCAAGCGAGAGTCAAAACCCTCACCCACCGCTTGGTGCGGTTGGATGGTGGCTTCATAGGTTTGCTTGAAACCTGCCGTCGAGACGTTGGCAATGTCGTTGGACAACTGCTGGCGGATATAGCGATCTTCATTGATCGCAGCCATCGCGTTAAAAGATAAGCGGTCCATGTCAGGCTCTTATTCAGTTCGATCAGTTACGGATCTGAATGATGGTTTGCGTCATCGAGGTGCTGGTTTCCATGGCCTTGGCGTTGGCTTGGAAGTTACGTTGCTCGGTGATCAAATCCACCAATTCTTGAGTCAAGTCCACGTTGGCACGCTCGGTCGCGCCTGAGCGCACCGTGCCAAAACCTGCAGAACCAGCTTCACCGTACTTCGGTGCGCCTGAATCAGAGGTTTTGTAGTAGTTGGTATCGCCAATCTGGCGCAAACCAGAGGGGTTAGAGAAGTTCACCAACACCACTTTGCCCAATGATTTTTGAGCGCCGTTAGAGAAGCTGGCAGAGACCAAACCATCATCGGCAATGGCCAAACCTACCAAGTCACCTTCGGGTGCGCCGTCTTGTGACTGCGAGAGCACAGAGAAGGGTGACGCAAACTGCGTGGACTTGGAGTAGTCGATGTTGATGGTCAAAGCGCCCTTACCGTTTGGCAAGTACACCGTGTCTAACTGAGCACCTTGTTTGGGTGACACCAAGTTACCAGCAGTGTCAAAGGTCAGCTCACCTTTGTCAAAGTAGACGGGTGACCAAGCTGGCAAGGTTTCAAAGCCAGCAGCTGTTGAGGTTTCTTCACCAAAACCATCGATGTAGACGGTGGCACCTTTTTCATCTTTGAAGGCGGTAGGTTTGATCCAAGTGGTGGTCGAACCGAAGGCGGCATCCAAGCCGTCCAAGCCCCAACGGGCATCACCCGTGATCTTGATGTAAGAGTCAGTTGAAGCCGTGCCAGTGGTGAACTGCAGGGCGTTGCTGTTTGCATCGTAAGTCACTTTGACGCCGTTGATGGAGTCAGGCGTCAACCCGTTCTTGGATGGCCCCTGCAAGTTATTGATGCCGTTTTGCAAAGCCTCCATGAACGTACCCATGGTGTAGGTATCTTTCGGCGGCACGATCACTGTGCCAGTGATGCCGTTGACTGACACCACAAATTGGTTGTTGGTTTCGTCTACCGAGAAGTTGTTATCAACGTTCACAGCCAATGCATTGCCGGTCAAGACAGCTGGCTTAGACGAGATACCGCGGAGCGCATCGATGGTGGAGGGTGTGACCACGTAATTGGCAGGATCCCCCGTCATACCCAAACCTTTGGAAATTTGGGTAGCCAAGCTTCCAGGGCGAATGCCGCTGATTGAAATGCCTGAGTTGTCGCCCGTGGTGCCTGACTTAAACACAAATGATTGCCTCACAGCGTCGTATTCAACCTTCATGCCGTAGCGTTGGTCGTTGACCGCGCGGAATGGTGAAGTAGAGACCGACGGCGACAAAGTCAAACCGACAGAGGAGTCATTGACACCTTGAATCAGTGGATCAGCTAATTCCATGGCCGATTGCTCGCTGGAGATCGCTACCTTGGCGTTATCTTTTGGCGTGAACACCAGTTTTTGTGTGGCAGTGTCGTAACTGACCGTGATTTTTCCGGTGTAACTGCTGTCATCGTCGATTTGTTTTTGAACCTCGCGAACCAAATCTTCATTGCGCATATCACCAAATGTGGACAGGTCGACGGGCAACTTGCTCAATACGGTTTTATCAGCACGTGTCAATTCAACGAAGAAAGTGGGTGTACCCACGGTGGAGAAGTTGAATGGTTTTTCATCGCCATAGGCACGTGCCATGACGTTGGTCAATTCAGCGGCAATTTGTGTCCCTGAAAGTTTCTTGCTGGCACCGTCTGGCAAAGCAGCCATTGATGTCATCAAATGATCTAAGCCCACAGTGACTGGATCGATCGAACCATCCACGTTCACAGTGAACAGGTTTTTCAAATCATCAATGCTTTTCTTGTTGGCATAGTTGCTATCCGCTGCACGGCCGCCAGCAACAGCGCTCGCTGTAAACAGCGTAGCCGCGCTATTGGAAATATGCACATCTTGTGTGATGACTGAACTAGATGTGGTGAACGGATCCTTGGCGGTCAGCTCGATGGTGTCTGGCGTGCCCGCGATGACCACAGCTGTGTATTTGGTAGAGAACGTTTCGTTGGCATTGAGCTTGGTCACAAACGCATCTAATGTGTCGGTGGCTTCGCTCGTGATGGTGATTTCGCTTGAGCCCGATCCGATCACGGCTTTGAAAGGTGCGGCTGAGCCTGCTGGCAACGCATAAGAAGCAGCAAAACGCGGGTACGCTGTTTCAGTCTCCTCTGCATCCAGCACGTTAGTGGCACTCGATGTGCTGTAAATGCCTTGGCTGATTTCAAATTCGGTATTGATGTCTGCAGCCGTGACGTTAGGGTCAATGGCAGTAATTTCGAGTTTGCCTGTTGTGTAAGTTGGAAGTTCAGGCGTACCTGCACTGTTGGGCGCAAAGCTCGTGCTCTTGGTGATCGAAGCTTCCGTGATTTTTCGACCAGAGGCGTCTGTGATTTCGAGCTGTTGCTGGGTACCCACGGTGACAACGGCCACGGACAAATCTGTTTTGTTTTTGTCTTCGCTGCGCAAACGCTTTTGAATTTCAGCAGCCAAAGAAGATAACGTTGCGCTGGCGGGCTTGAGTCCATCTAAGTTCATCACTTCGCCATCCAGCGAAATGGTGAAGCTGCTGAAGTCGGCAGTTGTGGCGCCGGCAGAACCGTAAAACGTATCCTCGCTGGTGCTGATGTTGACCTTGGTAGCTGCTTGGGCCACATAAGATGAAGCGAAGCTGGCGTTGCTGTTCAAAGCTTTGGCAACGTCCAAAGCAGATGGTGCTTGGCCATTGACCGCTGGCACCGTGACAGGCACGCGAGCGCCTGCAGGACCAAACGTCACAGAGATGGCATCCGTTGCCGTCAAACCCGTGGTCCGCAAGCTGTAGGTCACAGCACTGCTACCTTGCTGCCACAACAAGTCCGACTTGTTGAGGTTTTCATAGCTATCAAAGTCAATGCCATCGTTTGAACCTGTGCCCAAATCGGTGGCCAAGCCGCCTGTGACAGCAGCAGGCTGAGAGACACGAATGTCCGTCAAGTCATCCAGCGAGAATTTGACGGTTTTCTTAGAGAAACTGCTGTTGAGTTCGGCGATTTCTTCTGGCGTTTTGAACTCACTCTTAGCTTTGAGTGCACCGTACTTGTTGACGTACATCTCTTCGCCTTGGCTGTTGGTCGCTTGTTGCAATGAAGCGTTGACCAACTTGTCGCCTACGTACACATAGGTTTGCCATTTGTTATTCGGTGTTTCTTGACTGGCGTTTTGTGTCTTCACATAGTAGACAGAAGCCAAGTACGAGTTACCACCCGCGTCATACACAGTCAGTGCCGTGCTTTTGTTATAGGTCTCAGGATCGTTGCGGTTGAAGTCTTTGGTAATCACGGGTGCGTCTGCTGGGAAGTTCAAACCCAGTTGCACTTTGCTGGTCTGCTTGGCCATACCCGTGGTTTTTTGCGGGATGGTCAACACGTTCATGTCGTCCAAGTTCGCTTTGCCGGACGAGTCAACGGACGCCGCCATGAGTTTTTGACCTGCCGAGTTCACCACGTTGTATTGGTCGTTCATCATGAACACACCGTTACGGGTAAAGATGTCTTGGAAACCGTCCTGCGATTTCAGCGGGAAGAAACCGTCACCGCTGATGGCCAAGTCCAAGGTGTTGGACGAAAACATCATGTTGCCTTGACCAAACTCTTGCACCACGCGTTTCAAAGACACGCCTTGACCGATGGTGGCTGAGGCCTTTTGCAAGGGTGAAGTGGCAAAAATGTCGCCAAAATCTGTTCGGCTGCGCTTAAAGCCTGTTGTACTCACGTTGGCAATGTTGTTAGAGGTCACGCCCAACTGAGCGGTAGCGGCATTCAAACCAGTGAGAGAGGTATAAAAAGACATGGTGCTTTAGCTCCTGAGAGAAATTCTTAAATTCTTGAAATTAGTAGCTGATGCGCTTCACATCAGTCAGATTGACTGTTTTGCCACCGGCCACTTCGAGCAGCATCGTGCCGTCGGCTGTGCCTGCACTGGTCACGCCTGTTACCTGGGCATAGGTATTGACCGTGGGTTTGGTGACTGATCCATTGCTGTTGACCGAGGCCACATAGCGATAGGTGCCGTTGGGCACAGCATGACCGCCATCGTTCATGCCATCCCACGCAATGGTGATATCACCCGCTGTTTGTGGTCCCATGATGAGGGTACGCACCAAAATGCCTTTGTCGTTGAAGACCTCAACTTTGACACCGTCCGCGCCTGTAGGTGCATTGACCACGCCCTGTGACACGGTCGTTTCTGTGACCGTGACAGGACCATCTGGCACACCAACGGTTTTGCCAATCAATGATGTTGCACCAAGCAAGCGATCGTTGGCCAAGCTAGACACCAAGTTTTGCATGCTGCCCTTCATGGCAGTGGTCGCTTCGAGTTGCGAGAACTGCGCGAGCTGGGCCACGAAGGCTTCGTTCTTCACGGGGTCCAATGGGTTTTGGTTTTTCAACTGCGTGGTGAAGAGTGTCAAAAATTCTGTTTGCCCCATCTCAGTTTTTTGAGGTACGGCTTTTTGTTGCGCTTGGTAGTCTTCGTACTTGACGATGCCACTAGGCAGAGAAGATGTTGCGGTCGTAGCCATGATTAAGCCTTCGTGATTTCAAGGGTGCGCATCATCAACTGACGAGCCGTGTTCACCACTTCAACGTTGTTTTGATACGAGCGAGAGGCCGCCATCATGTCGACCATTTCAGACATTTCATTCACGTTGGAGTGAAAAACATAGCCCTCTTTGTCCGCCAATGGATTGCCTGGTTCCCAGGTTTTGCGAATGGGTGCGGGATCGTTGACGATTCGGTCAACCTTGACACCACCGACAAACTGCGCACCCCCGTGTGTCATTTGTTCTTCCATCAAGGCTTTGAACAAAGGACGACGGCCGCGGTAAGCCTCTTCTTCTGAGCCAGCCACTGAGTTGGCGTTGGCCAAGTTAGAGGCCGTGGTGTTCATGCGAATGGCTTGCGCATTCAGCGCAGTGCCCGCAATACCAAAGACGTTATCGAGTTGCATGGTCTATTACTCCCCGCGCATGGCTTTGCGAAGACCGCTGATGCGGTTTTCTAAAAATTGCAAGGTCGCTTGGTATTCGCTGGCAGCTTTACCGTACTGGGCTTGCTCGACGTTCATCTCAACGGTGTTGCCGTCAAATGAGCTGTTAAAGGGAGTGCGATAGCGCATGCCGTTGTCGGGGGCTTCTTGCAATCCGGCGTAGTGCTTCTCATTGGTGGCCGTCAGATATTCCGTCTTGGCCTCTTTGAGCATGGCCTTGAAATCGACGTCTTGTGCTTTGTAGTTAGGCGTGTCAGCGTTGGCGATGTTGCGCGCCAGCACTTCCATACGCTGGCTTCTCACGCCAAGCGCACGCTCGTGAATTCCAAAGGCTGATGAAAAAACGTCCATAACAAGACTCCTGTTTATTGACACATGGCCTCAAGTTGTGAGACCTCGTGTCGATTAATGCAAGAGCCGTGCCATGGTGGTTTTGACGCTGGAAGCGGCAAATGTTTGCCGCCCATACCTCTCCTACGTCAATGAGAAGGTGTCGCGCTATATAAACAGCAACGACGCAACGCGAGTGATTAACGAACTTCCGACACAGCCGCCTGCGCCGCATAAGCACTCAAACGCGCCGCCTGCATCGAAGGACGCTGCTGGGCAACATCTTTGCTCAAACGTTCATTGGCGTTTTGATGCAAGCCTGCCAAGATGGAATTACGCGTGATGGGCGCGCGCACATCGCGGTTGACGTGCAGATATGCCGCTTGCTGCCCTGGAATGTTCAATGCGGCGTTGGGTCGCGTTTCATTGCGGGCCGCAGGTGTGAGCACTGTTAAATACAGATCATCTAATCCCACAGGGCCAAAGTTCTTCAGCCCCGTGTCATCGAAATACTTGCCCACCATGTCAAGCTGCTGAAGCACGCTGTGCCCCAAGATCGCTTTGGGGTTCGCGCCAAAACCCGCGCTGGCAGCGCCTCGGTCTGGGCCATCACAAAACTGGATGATGCCGTGGCAACGGTTATTACTGGCTTTGGGGTTCATGCCATCGCTCTCCATCAAGGTGAGGCGAGCAAAGTCATCAGGCGCGAATCGATGCTCTTGCGATAGCTGAACAATCTTGTTCATCACGGCTTGTTTGTCTTGCGCAGGGATAAAGCCCTTTTCAATGGCGCGATCAATGGTTTTTTCCAACACCACATTGCCACTGCGCTCAGAGCGCGTGAGCAACTGCACTTGTGCTGTGCCTGCCAAGGCCGCATTGCCCATGGCTGTGTTGGTATTGAGTGTGTTGACGTTCGCCGCGGGGGTAACCGCTGGCGCTACCAAAGCCGCAGCAGTGGCCGCTTTATTGGCCGCAATGGCTTGATTCACGGCTTGTGCTTGTTGCAGCGAGAAATTCAAACTGTCTAAATTCAACTTTTGACCCGGGTGGATCATGTTGGCATTGACGATGTTGTTAGAACGCGCCACCGTTTGCGCCAAGCGCATGGCTTCGTTGTTGGAAATGTTCACACCACGTGCAGCCATTTGTTCGCGCACGATGCCCGTGAGGGTCTGACCTGAGCGCACCGAGGTACTCCAAGCCGCCACACTGCCCTCTGGCGCCAACGCGCCTGATTGATTGATGCTCGCCAGCGCGCGCGTGAAGGCGGGCGCCGTGCGGGCGTACGCCAACTGACTCCTTGGCAGCTTGGGCATGCCAGAGGCGTCGGTGGTGCTCACCTGAGGGTTAGAGGACGGGTCGAGTCGCATGGTCTGCTCCGTTTAATCGGTCCTTGAAAAAAGTTGGCTTTGTTTTTGCATGAAGGCTTGTGTCTGAACAAATGTCAAAACATCAACACCTACCCGTATGACTATGCAAATGCCGTGCCTAAAACATGCCGACACCCAACGCTTCAAGCGCTGGGGCATGTGGCTGGCCGTTTGCGTGCTAAGCCAAGCCCAGCTTGGTTTTGCAGCCGATGCGGTGGCACCAGACAATGGCTTTGAAAGCTTGCAGCAACAGGCGCAGCAATGGGCGGCCAACCACCCCTCTTTTCAAGGAAAACAGGTGCAAGTCGTGCCTGTGGATGCCCGCATCACGGTGCAAAGCTGTCAACAAAACCTGCAGTTTGAGCACCCTTTTCCTAACCAGCCCGCCGTGCGTGTGCGCTGTGCACAGCCTGCGTGGCAACTTTTTGTGAACCTGAACACGGGTCAAGCCACGCCCCCCGTTCATCGCGCTGGCGTGACAGCACCTGTGTTGCACAAAGTCTTGGTGTCTAAAGAATTGCTCAAGCGCGGCACAGTCATCAGCCCTGAGATGTTCAGCGTGGCAGAGATGCCTGCTGCGGGTATGGAAAACCAAATCATTTCAGATGTAAAACTATTAAAGAACATGCAGTTGGTGCGTGACCTCACGCCCAACACGCCTCTGCGTTCGTACGATGTGAAGACCGCTGTGTTGGTCAAGCGCGGACAAGAGGTATTGATCACCGCAGGCGAGGGACAAGGCTTCTCCATCACAATGCGCGCAGAAGCGTTGCAGGATGGTGGTTTGGGTGAACAGATTCGCTTAAAAAATGTCGAGTCAGGTCGATCACTATCAGGCGTGATTACCGGACCGAATGCCGCCAAACTGAGGTGAAAAGTGGTATTAAAGAAAATATTTCAAAAAAACGCTCAAGTTCTAAAATTTGGGGTCGATTGAAGTGTTGTGAAAAAGTTTGACCCGAACCACGGGTTAAGGAAAGTGAAAACATCATGAATGACGCTATTTCAAACTACGGTCGTATGTCGCAATCGAACGCTGCACTTCGCAGCGCCATCGACAAAGTCGAAAAACGAGGCCCTTCAGCAGCGCAAGCCAAAGAAGAGCTCGCACCATCGCTGGACAAAGCAGTTTCAGCAGGAGCAGATAAAGTGAGCTTGAGCAACGTCGCCCAAAAAGTCATGGCACAACCTGACTTTGACCGCTCCAAAGTCGAAGCAATTAAGCAGGCGATCAAGGAAGGTAACTACCCTGTGAACCCACGCCGCATCGCTGAGAACTTTGTGGCCCTCGAAAAAATGATTGGTAACTGATCTTTCATCTCGAGTGGATCGTCTTTTGACAGATATGAACACCGTCGCCATGGACTCGCAGGCCTCCTCGCTGGAGCAGGCTTTGGCCTTGGCGCAAACACTCGATGACATGCTCGAACAAGAGTTCGCGCATCTGAAAGTGCAAAACCTTGACGCCTTCGAAGCGTCGCAAGCTTCTAAAAACGAGCTGTTGCAGCAGCTCGCCCAGCTGGCTGGCATTCACGGACCTGAGTCCGCCGATGCACTCGGCCCTGAATGGGATGGTTTCAAAGAGCACATGGCACATTGCCGCGACATGCATCGCCGCAACGAAGTGCTGATTGTTCGAAAGATTGACGCCATTCGTGGTGCGCTGCAAAGTCTACAAATACAAGACCCCGCCAGCTCGGTCGAAATTTACGATCGCCTCGGCAAGGTGTCTCGTGGGGGCCGACGCGGTGGGCGCGGCTACGCAGAAGCCTAAGCCTCCTGCCCTTAAGCCTTTTGAGGCTTTTCATCTCCGGGCTGCATGCCCTTGAGCCAATACACCCAAGCCAAAATCACGGCGACCGCGGTGAACATGTCTTCTGGAATTTCTTGCCCCACATCGAGTCGACTCAACATGGCCAATAGCCGTGGGTCTTCGGCCACATACACGCCCTGCTTCTTGGCTTCAGCCACGATGCGGCGTGCCAGTGCATCGTCACCTTTGGCGGTGAGTACAGGCGCTTTGTTGCGACCATATTCCAAGGCCACGGCTTGCATGTAGTGCTTGTCAGTCATGCGCGGGTGTCAATCAAACTGCCATGTTCTGGCGGTGGGTGGTCTTCCACGGCATCGGGCCGTGGTGCGTTGTACACCTGAAAACTGCCCATGTGCAGACCTGCGCCCTCGATCTCGTCGGTCAGCTCAGAGGCATTGAACTTAGCTAAATCGGCAATGTCTTTGCGCAAGGCCCACATGGTCAAATCGACTTGCGCATTGTTGCTGATGGTGGTTTTAAGCCACACCTCGCCCAACACGCGGCTTTGGGTGTGCATGTTGACCACCAAAGGATGTCTAGGTTGGCCTGGCTTATTGCCTTTTTGCTCAAAGTGCAGCTCAACAGGGTCGGCATCGCGAAACGGGATGACCAAGCCAAAGTGCAAATCACCTTTGTTGACTGTTTGGCCCGACTGAACTTGGGCAGCTTCTAGCTCATCTAGCGCATGCTTCAAACTGTCTTGCGCATCGACGCTGTCGTGCTCTTGCACCCGACCGCGTTCAGCGATGAGCAGACGAAGCAAGGCTTTGGTGTTGTCCACCACGGGTTCGCCTTCGGCCAAACTGGCTTCACTGGACTTGGTATGGCCGAGAATGAAACGCTTCAATGCTTGCGGCTGCAAACTGCTCATGTTCAGGCGCTGAGCCGCGATGCGTTTTTTGATCTCACCAGCATCTTGCACAGGTGGAATCAAACTCTCCAACACGCCTGGACGCAACAAGGCCAACAAGTTGGCAAAACCTGGGGGTTGAAACAACAAAGTGTTCAGCCGTGTTGGCATCCCCGTAGGGGCTGCTTCTGGGCCCGCAAAGCTACCCGTATGAAGCAGCTGCAAAGCCCATTTGCCTGCTGGTAAGAGCTTGGCGCGAAGCTGCACGAGGTCGCCCTCTTTGATATAGGGCTGCAAGGGCAGATTGAAGATGTGGTCGTTGAGGACCAGTTTGAGCTGATGGTTGACCACCGTGGCCGCCGCTTGCACCACTTGGCCATCGTGCAAACCCAGTTGTCGTGCGACAGGCGCCTCGACATACGCCGTGCGCATCTCCATATGAACAGGCGCCACACGCGGGACCGCGTGGACGCCTTCTGGACCCAAGATGCTCATGGTGTCCCCTTAGGGGAAGCGCACCCAATTTTTGCGCTCGTTCATATTGATGTCAGCCGTGGAATAGCCGCCACCACGATGCATGCCACTGTTGCCAGGTGAATGGCCTGGCACCATGTAGCTGCGCAACAAATCGTCATGGTTGGGAACGTTCAAGACAACCCCCGCCATGAGCGCACGGGGTGGTGATTTGGTAAAGGCTTGCGGGTTTTGCTGCACAAAAGCATTGCGCAAAATTTCCACACGCAACGGACTGTCGGGCATGGTTTTGCGAATCACTTTGTCCAAGGTGTCACCAGGCACCACTTGGTACGTGCCGCGTGCTGTGGGTGTGATTGCCATGGCGAGCATGGGTGCACTCAATGCCATGCAGCAAAGCAAGGCGCGAACGGAAGTCATAAGCTTGTTCATGGTCGGTTCTCCCGTCAATTTTTAATAGGTGTAAGGCCAAGCAACCCAGGCCCCATGAAATTTTTGTTTACGGCCAGCCACTTGTTTGATTTCAGCTTGATATGGCGTGACCGATTTAACTTCGGCCAAGACGGCTGCGTCAAGAGCCCCTGGCTCTAGCGTGTGACGCGGCAGCACGGACGGATCAGCAATCATCAGCTTGTCACCCACGCGCAAACCCGCGTTCGCCCCAGCATTGAGGGACAACCGCCCATTGGTTTGTTCGACGGTGAAAGCTTGCGGCTCACAGGCGAGTTGCTTGTCGAGTTGGTCCGCCATCGCATTGACAGCGCGTGCAATGGCCGCATTGGTGTCTGTGTCCATCTTGGGCGTGCCATAGGCTTGGGCCGACACGCTGGGAACCACCACTTGCTCTGACACAAACCAAGCTTGGCGTTGGCCTGGGCCGTTGACCTGCAGTGTCAAACCAAAAGCGGAATGGTCATCAGACACGCCGCCCAAGGGCACAGGTGTGACAGAGAGTTGCGCATGCCACTGCACATGCTCTTCTCCTTGGCCGTACTGCAAGCGGTCATAGGTGCGCGCATGAACCTGCGTGCTGATCAAGCGCCAGCGCTCAGAACGAGCCGCCGCCTGTAACAGCTGCTTTCGGGCTGCAAAGCCCAGTTGCTGAGCAGGCTGCCGTTGAGCGGGTGGCAAGCCTGTCGATAAATCAAGCCCCAAGGTCATCACTTGGCGCAAAGCCGCTTTGGCTTGTGGCGCTTCGCAGCGCGCAGGATGGACCACCTCGACCGAATGGGTGACTGCCAACTCCCCTTGAGGCTGTTTTCCAGCATCGCGCACATATTGAGCCACCTGCAAATCACGCAGCTTGATTTCTGAAGAAAAGCGATTGAGTTCGCGCAACTTGCCATCCCCCTCCATCCAGCTGGTGGCGCTGACGCGGGTGTTGGACTTCATCGCAGCTTCGACCATCGCACCTCGAATGGCATCGAGGCGCTCTTGTGCGCTCAAGTCAGCCGCACAAGCAGAAAAGTTGACACCTGCCATGGTCAGCACAACAAGGCTGCTCAGGCAGGTCCGCGCAAAAGTCCACATGGTCAAAAGCCTCTTCAGCGCTATCAGTTACGTTTGCTGCTCAAGCTGGCAACGTACAAAGCGCGTAGATCATTCACGACATTGCGGTCCAAAGACATGGTGGTTTCATAAGTGTCATCGCCCACAGGGGTGATGCTGACCAACACAGCACCGTAAATCACGCCTTCCACACGGGCGCGGAAGGTATCGCTCATCACGGTCATGTCAGCCACGGTGGTGCTGGCATCGAGTTGTTGGCCATAAACCTGCTCAGTGAGCGCACGGTAAGCGTCAAGTTTGGAGGCACGAATAGCCAACAAACGCTGCTGCGCTGGGTTACGGTGATTTTGAATACTAATGACCGCATAGCCCGTCGCTACCAAAGTCTCACGCTTTTGGGTCATGGGCGTGATCATGTTGGCACTGTCATCCACGCGCGCCTGAGAGGGCATGGGCGGAGGCGTGTTGGCACAAGCGGTCAACAGGATGGCGGAGGCTGTCACAGCCCAAAAAGTAGTGCGGTTCATGTGTATGTCCTTGAGAGGTCTCCCCTTTGATTCGGCACCGACTTGCGCATCTTTAATTACTTGCAAGACGAATACTTTTTCTGTCTTGTGGAATATCCATAGTCGCAGACAATCATGTGTAGGAATTTTTGACATGAAACCCACGACCCACTTTATTGGCTCTAGCGAGTCAGCTGCAACGCTGCGCCAATTGATCGCGACGATGGCCAACTCCAACGCCACAGTGATGATCACTGGCGAGAGTGGCACAGGCAAAGAGCTTTTGGCTCGGCTGCTGCATGAACAATCGGACCGTTGTGGCGCTAACTTTGTGCCAATTAACTGCGCAGCGATTCCTAAAGACTTGTTAGAAAGCGAACTGTTTGGCCACCGCAAAGGGGCTTTCACAGGCGCTGTGGCGGATCGCATTGGGCGATTTGAATTGGCCCACGGCGGCACGATCTTCCTCGATGAAATTGGCGATATGTCGCTGGACATGCAAGTTAAATTGCTGCGCGTCTTGCAAGAGCGCACCGTTGACCCCATTGGCGGCACTCGCCAAGTGCAGGTGGACGTGCGCGTTGTGGCCGCGACCCACCGAGACTTAGAAGCTGAAATTGCAGCGGGTCGGTTCCGTGAAGACTTGTATTACCGACTCAATGTGCTGCCCATGGTGACGCCACCATTGCGCGAGCGCAGCACCGACATCCCAGAGTTGTTGGCATTTTTTGCAAAAAAATGTGCGAGCTTTGGAAAGCAGCCCATTCGCTTCAAACCCGACTTCATGGCGGCTTTGCAAAAGTATCCTTGGCCTGGCAATGTGCGTGAACTCTCCAACGTGGTCGACCGCTTCAGCACGCTCTATGCAGGCCAAGAACTCGATTTACGCGCCATTCCCCCCACGCTGCTGCCACGTGGCTTGGTCTCTGCGCAAGCTGATCTGCAAGCGCAAGCGCCCTTATTGGCCAAACTAGAAATGACGCCACCACCCGAGGTGTTGGCCGAAATGAATGAAGCCCCCGAAGAGGAGGAAAACGAGATCGAAGGCCTCATCATGCTGGCCCAAGGCATGCCGCAGCTGCCGCCTGAAGGTCTGTCGCTCAAAGAGCGCATGGCCCAAATTGAGCGCAGCATCATCGAGCAAGCACTCAGCCGCAACTCGGGCAATGTGTCACGCACGGCCAAGCTGCTGAATCTGCAACGTACCACCTTGATTGAAAAGATCAACAAGTACGAACTGCGCCCAGCCGCCTAAACCAACCCGCTGCCGTGTGCAGCACGGCGCGCAGTTCAGGCAAGAAAAAAGGCAGCTCATCGAGCTGCCTTTTTGACGCCAAAGCCTTGCTTAGTCTTGGTCGTTGTAGAGCACCGTGATACTCATGCGTCGGTTGCGCGGGTCACGCGGATCTTTGGGATTGAACGGATCCGTATCTGCCACACCCTCGATGCGCGCGAAGCGGTTTTCTTTGATGCCACTCTTTTCCAACAAAGCACGCGTCACTTCTGCACGCTCTGCGGAAAGCGACCAGTTGTTGCGGCCTTCTTTGTTGTTGAATGGCACGCTGTCGGTGTGGCCGCGAATGGCAATTTTGTTTGGCATATCTGCCAAAGAGGCTGCAATTTCGCTGATCAAACTGGCGGCCTTGCCTTGCATGCTCATGCCACCACTCGGGAACATGGCGAAGTCGGCTTTGTCGATGATTTCAATGCGCAAGCCTTGCTTGTCACGCGTCACAGACACTTGGTCTTTCAAACCACCCAGCTTTTTGTTTTCCGACAACTTTTGCTCGATTTCTTTTTCGAGCTTGTCAAAGTCGGCCTTCTCTTGGGCTTGGGCAATTTCTTTCTTCTGCTCAGGTGTCAGCTTGTCTGGGTCTGAGTAGGGATTGTTGTTTTCTTGGCCGGGATCGGTGCTGGGGTTCGGGCCGCCCTCAGAGCGAGGCGTCAAACGTTCGAGCAACGCCGTTTGCTTGGCCGCGAACGGGAAGCCATCGGGGTCGATGATGGAGCGACCACCCAACACACCGTTGGAGCCCGCCAGTTGACCGATGGCGACCAAGCTTTGTGAAGTGGGCTTGAAGTAGTCTGCAATGCTTTTACGTTGGTCTTCGTTAGACGCGCCCAACAGCCACATCAACAAGAAGAACGCCATCATCGCCGTCATCATGTCGGCCAACGCAATCTTCCAAGCACCGCCGTGTGCGCCACCATGGCCATCATCAATGATTTTCTTGATGATGATGACAGGGGCTGGTGCCGCTTCTTTTTCAGCTTCGGCTTTGGCCGCTTCTTCTGCAGCGACGGCAGCAGCTGCAGCGGCAGCCGCTGCGTCTTTTTCAGCGTCTTCGGGAGCGGCGGCCGCGTCTTTTTCGTCAGCCATTATTTCCTCAACGCATCAAAGAGTTCGCCAAAGGTGGGCTGAGCATGGTGGTTGATACACACGCGCGCAGCTTCGATGATGAGGGGTACTGGATAGCCGTGCATGTTGCCAATGATGACTTGCTGCGCCACTTTCAAGCACTCGCTGTCTTCGTCAATGATTTGCACCAAGCGCTTGCCGAACGGTTCAAAAATACCGTAAGCCAAAAACACCCCCAAGAACGTACCCACCAACGCGCCACCAATCAGAGCACCCAACACTGGAGGGGGTTGGTCAATCGCACCCATGGTCTTCACCACACCCAACACGCAAGCCACAATACCCAACGCAGGCAACGCGCCAGCGAGGGTAGACAGGGCGTCGGCGTTTTGCATTTCGCTGTGGTGGTGGTGTTTGATGGCCGTGGTCATCACGTCTTCCACCGCATAAGGGCTCAAAGTACCAGAGGACACCACCATCAAGCGGATGGTGTCGCAAATCAGACCAACCAAGCCGTGGTCAGCCAGCATCTTGGGACATTCGCCAAAAATCGCACTGGCCTCAGGGTTCTCAACGTGTGATTCCATCGCCACGGCACCTTCGGCCTTGAGCGTTTTCATCAGCTTAGAGATCACCGCAATGATGGCGATGTAGTCTTCCTTGTGGTAGCGCGGGCCTTTGAGCACACGCCCCATACCGCCCCAAGCACCTTTGAAAATTGCACCTGAGTTACCCGTGATCATGCCGCCAACGCCAGCACCACCAATAATGAACATCTCGAATGGGGTGGCTTTGATAATGGGCGCCAAGCTACCGCCGGCGATCACGAAACCGCCGAACAC
>JACCDX010285691.1_pt1 | contig 26759 bp, 35 predicted proteins | sample 7449681 | NCBI WGS metagenome assembly JACCDX01 (sample SAMN15323450, study PRJNA562643) | freshwater metagenome | isolation source: river surface water | place: USA:Blue River Watershed | collected 2017-08-18
CACGTTCGCCGCAACGTTCAGACGTTTTCCCACCTGGGAAAACACCTTCGGCGCCATCAGCATGCCCGTCTGCGCCAGTTCCACGAACAGCCCCAGGATCAGGACGATCAACAGGAAGGGAAGCATCAGCCGGATGCTCTCGTCAAGCAGTCGTGACAGCACCGCGTTGACCGCCGCGTCGAAATCCAGCGGCAACACCCCCACCGGAAACAGGACCATCTCGCCCATACGCCGGAAGACGGACGGGCCCTGCGTGATCAGGTAGATGAACAGGGCCACCACCAGAACGGTCTGCGTCAGGTCCTTGCTGTGCGGAACCTGCCCGTCCTCGCGGGCCTTGCGAAGCCGCTTGGGTGTAGGCCGTTCGGTCTTCTCGCCGCTCATCGCCGGCCCTCCGGAATCACGCCCCACTGGGCGTCCAGCCGCGGTAGCAGGTCACGCAAGGGCTTCAATGTGTCACCCGCATACTCGAACAGCGTCCCCATGTAGACCACCAGCACCAGGAAGACCACGGCGCTCTTGATCGGCATAGCCAGGAAAAACACTTGCAACTGAGGAACCACCAGGCTCACGAGTGCCAGGCCGATCTCGGCCAGAAGCATCGCCACCACCGCAGGAGCGGCCAGCAGGAGTGCCATGCGCACCAACCCGAAGATCTCCTCCAGGAAGAACGGAACGGCCTCGGGCCGGAAAGTCGGCATCCAGGTCAGTACCGGCCACAGACGGAAGCTCCCATACAGAACGTCGAGCAGGAGCAGGAACGCGCCACTGACCAGAAAGAACACGATGAACGCCTGGTTGAACAGGATGCCCAGGGGCGAACTGTCATTGCCGGTCAGCGGGTTCAACGTCGAGGCAATACTCGCACCGCGCTGGTTGTCGATGAAAAAACCGACCGCCTCGAAAGCCCAGAACGGCACCGCGATGAAGCAACCGAGCACGAAGCCCACGAAGACTTCCTTGGCGGCCAGTACGAGCATGACCGTCGGCGGAATCTCCGTGGCGGCCAGATCTGAAACCAGACTTGGCGCCACCACCAGGCCCAGAACAGCCGCCACTCCGTATCGCAGCATGTGGGGAAGCAGTTCCGTCTGGAAGATGGGAACCGCCATGAACAGCCCCAGGATGCGCGGCTGGGTCCAGGCCAGGGCCCAGAAGAACGCCTTGATGTCGCCGAGGTCCTGCCAGGCTTGCACGTGCGCCCCTGGCCCCTACCGTCCCAGCCCTGGCATCGCATCCAGGACCCGTACGGTGAAGTTGTAGAGTTCACCACCCACCCAGCGGGCGGTGAGCACCAGCGTGGCCATGACCGCGATCAGCTTGATGCCGAAGGACAGGGTCTGCTCCTGGATCTGCGTCAGGGCCTGGAACAGGGAGAACAGCACCCCCACGACCGACGCCACCACGATCGGCGGGAGCGACAGCCACAGCGTGAGATACATCGCGTGCATCATGTAGGTGGTCAGGTCACTCAGGTTCATGGGCGTTCACGCGTAGGAGAGAACCAGTCCCTGGATCATTCGCGTCCATCCGTCGACTGCGACAAACAGGAACAGCTTCAGCGGCAGGGAGATGGTCACCGGCGAGACCATCATCATCCCCATCGCCAACAGGATGTTCGAGATGATCAGGTCGATCACGACGAATGGAAGGTAGAGAAGGAAGCCGATCTGGAATGCCGAGGTGAGCTCGCTCACGACAAAGGCCGGGAGCAGGACCAGAAAATCCGTCGATTTGACGTCGCTGGCCATTTCCGGACCCCAGACGCGATGGGCGGACCGGACGAAGAAATCCCGGTGCTCCGGCTTCGCATTCCGCTGGAAGAACTGCCGCATCGGCTCTGCGCCCACGCGCAGTACCTTCACCACGCCCTCCGGGCTTCGCAGCGCGTTGGGTTGCCCGGTGACCGCGTCATACATCCGGTTTCCCACCGGTGCCATGACGTAAGCGGTGAGGATCAGGGCCAGCCCGTACATCGCAATGTTGGGGGGCACCTGCTGCACGCCCAGGGCGTTGCGAACCAGCACCATGACGATGGCGATCTTGAGGAAAGATGTCGTCACGGCCACCAGCGTCGGGACCAGTGCCAGCAGCCCGAAGGCCAGAATCAGGGCGACGGGATCGTACTGGAGCATCAGACCGTCCCTCGCGCGCCGTGGGACGGCGGATCGATGGCATCGAACTCCGGGTCATGCAGGGGCAGGTCAAACTCGTCTTCCGACGCCTCGTCGTCCGGGATCATCTCCTCGGCCCGCGTATCGGCAAGGCGATGGGCCGGGGTTGCCTGCGGGATCGTGCCAGGGCCCATTTCGAGATTCGGGGAGGCCAGCGACCGTACCAGCACGCCCAGCTGCCCGTCGATGTCCACCAGTTCGCCGAAACCGACCCGCGCGCCATTGATGCGTATATGCACGGCATCGGACAAGGGCTGACCCAGCTCAATCAATTGTCCGACCTGCAGGGCCGCCACCTCGCCGACGGTCATCGCGACTTCGCCAAGATCAAAGGTCACCCGCAAGGGCAGGTGGGCCAGCGCATGGACCTGACCGGTGTCATGGGTGTCGTCGTCGCTTCTCATTCGCCAGCCTCCCTGCTTGAGTTGTTCGCGCACCTGCAACGTTCCATCGCGGTAGACGACCCGCAGGCCCCAGTCGCCACAGCCGAACCAGACTTCCCCCTCGGGCGACAGCAGGGGGCGCTCCACCATTACTGCATCACCGGTGCGTACGCTGTGCCACTCCGCCAGGGTGATCCAGGTGAAGCCGACCTCAGCCCGCCAGGGGCACGGCAGTTCGTCGACCGGCAGTACACCCGGCCTGGACGGCAGGGAGGCCAGACGGCTGGCCAGGTGGAGGAGTCCTGCGGTGCGTGTCGCGATGGCTCCACGCAGCTCGGAGGTGCCGTGGCGCAGCACCAGGTCGAAGACGTGGGCCCGACGTGCAGCGCTGGTGCTGCCAGGGTGGCCGGGCTCGACGGTGACTGCACCGAGACCTTGGGACTCCAGGACCGCGAAGGCCTGGCCGCAAGCGGTTGCCAGCACCGCCCGTGCGAAGGCCTCGGGCAGTTCGTCCAGCTGAAGGTCCGGAAACTGCACTGCCAACCACCGGCGCGCCGAAGCCAGCGGCAAGGTCAGCTGGAAATGGTCGTCACCCCATTGCAGGTCCAGCGTCCAGGGTTTGTCGATCTCGGCGGAGGTTCCTCGAGGAATCAGCGAGACCGTCCAGGTGCCCTCCCCCACCGTCAAAGGCAGGTCTCGGCCTTGCTGGGCGACGAGATTGAGTGCACGGGCTTCCACCGCAGAGACACCACGGGGTTGCAGGGGACGCACGGATGCCGGAAGGGCCTCACGCGGCTGCATGCAGGTACTCCGCTTCACCCTCGTCGGCGCCATCGGCCCGCAGTTTCATCAGGAGGTCCACGCCCAGGCGGCTCGCCGTGCCCCCCAATTCGCGTTGTGCGACCGCCCGCAGGTTGCGGCGTGAGGCGTCAAACGCGCAGATGAACTCGACCTGAAGGCGACCGCCTGCAAACTGCATCACGACTTGCACCCCAGGGAGGACCCGCGGATCAATGTCCAGACGGACATGGGGATTTCCAGCTGTCGCGGAAAGCACCGTCATGCGCGTGGCCGCGTCTTCCACCTGGCGCCAGACGCGATGCGCCGGCTCGGTCGGCGCCGAAGCCGGCGTGCCGGCAGCCGCGGTGTCCATGGCCGGCCGGATGGCTGGGCCCCAGAGGGCATCGGGCAGGGCCAGCGGCCCCAGCCAGTCCTTCGCGTCGGGCGAGTCAGAAAGCTGGAATCCAGTAACCTCCATCGGCAGCGAGTGCGTCGCAGGTCCAGGTGTGGAGCATCCGTCTCCATCCGGGGAGACAGCGGACATGGAGACCGCTGGCGTCTGAGGCCCGGCCCCTGCAGGCGCATCCGACCCGGGTCTGGCAGTGACAGAGAACCCCGCGAGGGACGACAGCGCCCCCGACAGATTCCGGGCATCCACCGACACGTCCACCCCTGTCCCTGTCCAGGCGCCCCGCACGGGGACCGCACGAGCGCCCGCCGGCTCGACCGTCACCACTGGTGGCAGGCCCGTTCCGCCACGCAGGGTGGCCGCCAGCAGGTCCACCACGTCCTGGAGAGATGTGCGCAAGGCGGCCTCTTCCGAGGCTGCAAGATCATCCGTCCCGGCTTCCAGGACAGCCTCGAAACGTCGCTGCAATTCATGCAGCGCCCCTTCTTCCATGCCTTCGGATGACGGCAACGCCACTTGCCCGGCCAGCCACCGCATGTCCAGTCGCCCCGTGGCCTGCCCACTTCTGGCACGCTCGGGCACCTCACGGGTGGCACGGACAGGGTCGTTCATCATGGTGATTCCTCTTCACGACGCAGGCGTGCAGCCCGCTCGCTGCGGACCTCGGCCACTTCCTCCATCTCGCCGTCTTCCCGCCGCTCGGACTCAACGGCATCCTCCTCCCTGACTAGGTCGACAATTTCAGAAAATCGTTCCCGTAACTGCAGGGCTGCGGTGTGCTCCAGCCTTCGCTGGTCGAGCATCTCCCGCTCCTGTGTCTCGGCCAGCCGTGCCTGCTCGGCTTTCGCCACATGGCCACGCTCCTGGGTACGGAGATCGTCGACCTCCAGGTTCATGTTCTGGATGTCTCCCAGACGAACCGTGCGCCCGACCAATCCCTGGAAAAGCTCGTCCTCGCGCAGCCGGGCGCGCTCCTGGAAATCGCGAAGTACCTGCTCCTGAGTCAGGGCCAGGTCCTCGGAGGCGCGATGGGCACTGCGCTGGCGCGCATAGGCCTGCTCCGCGCGGGATTCCCGGAATGCCTTGATCGCCAGGATCTGGTCCAGGACCCTCATGCAAACCTCACTGGTCGACGATGTCCCGCAGCCGCTGGATGGTGTCCTCGAACTCGGACGGGTCGTCGGTGCGTTGGCGCAGGAACTGCCGGATGGCATCCTGCTTCTCGATCGCCTCGTCGGTGGTGGGATCGCCGCCTCGCTGGTATTCGCCGATCTTCACCAGCAGTTCGACATCCGCGTACTTGGCCATGAGCTCCCGGAGGCGGGCGGCTGCCGCCCGGTGCTCCGGCGTGACCACCAGCTGCATCACGCGGCTGGCCGAAGCGAGGACATCGACGGCCGGGTAATGGTTCGCAGCCGCCAGCTTCCGGGAAAGGACCACGTGTCCATCGAGGATCGACCGGGTTTCATCGGCGATGGGTTCGGTCATGTCGTCGCCTTCCACCAGGACGGTGTAGAACGCCGTGATCGACCCCTTGTCGTTCATGCCCACCCGCTCCATCAGGCGGGGCAGCGTGGCAAAGACGCTGGGCGGGAACCCTCGCCGCGTCGGCGGCTCACCCGCGGCCAGGCCGATCTCTCGCAAGGCGCGGGCGAAACGGGTGACGCTGTCCATGAGGAACAGAACCTTCTTGCCCTGATCCCGAAAATACTCCGCGATGGCCGTGGCCACATAGGCCGCCTTGGCCCGCTCCATCGAGCTGCGATCCGAGGTGGCGCAGACGATCACGCTGCGGCGGCGGCCTTCGTCACCCAGCTCGTGCTCCAGGAACTCGCGGACTTCCCGTCCGCGCTCGCCGATCAGCGCCACGACCGTCACATCGACCTCCGCGCTCTTGACCAGCATTCCCATCAGCGTCGACTTGCCGCCACCCGCCGCCGCGAAGATGCCCATACGCTGCCCTTCGCCGCAGGTGAGCGTCGCATCCAGTACCCGGACCCCCAGGGGAAGCGGTCGGCTGATCAACCGCCTGCGCAAAGGGTCGGGGGCGCCGGCCATCACCGGATAGAACTTGTCCGCTCTCAGGGGGCCACGCTCGGCGACATCCATGGGTCGCCCCAGGCCATCGATCACCCGGCCGAGGAGGCCAAACCCCACGGGCACCATGTGCGTCCGGCCGGTCGGGATCACTTCCGTCGACCCACTGATGCCGATCATGTCTCCCAGGGGCGTGAGGAGTGCCGCATCCTTCTGGAAGCCGACCACCTCGGCATCCATCTCGAATCCGTCCTCCGGATTGCGAAGCAGGCAGACCTCACCCACTTTCACCCGCGGCACGACCGCCTTGATGATGGTGCCGACCACCTGAACCACGCGACCCTTGATGCGCAGCGTGGACGCATCCCGAAGCGCCATGAACATCATGTCGGGGATGTAGTCGAACTGCCGCATAGCCTGCCTTGTCACTCGGATGCGCGGCTACCCAAGACCCGTTCGAAGGCCTGCCGCAGGGCCTGCAACTGCGACGGCAGGCTGGCTTCGACCACGCCGACCTCGCTTTCCAGCACACAGGCATCACCGCTCAACCGGGCATCCGGTGCAATATCCAGGAAGGCCACCGCTGGAAACTGCGCCAGGATCTGGTCGATCTCGGCGCGCACCAGCTCCACTCGGTCCGGCGGAAGACGCAAGGTCATCTGCTTCTGGCTGCGGGCCGCCGCCAGCACGTTACGGACCGTGGCCAGGACGCGCTCCCGGTCGTCGAATCCGTAGACGACCACCTGCACCGCCTCCATCACGAGGTCGACCATCCGGGCCTCCACCCGTCCGAAGAAATCGACGCTGCGGGTGATGTTTTCCATCAACTGCTCGGCCGAGTCCATGCGGGCCTGCTCGAGCCCCTCCTCATGGCCACGCCGCTTTTCGGCCTCATAGGCCGCCTCGCTCTGCGCAACGATCATTTCTCCCTGGCGGATGGCTGCCTGCAGAGCCTCTTCGGCATCAGCCAGGACCTGCAGGTGCTGCGCAGAGACGATCTTGCGCCCGGGCTGCAGGCCCACCTGCAAGCGACGAAGCGGTTTCAGTGGAGGACGCGGAAGTGTGAAAGCCATTCGGGCTCCAGCAATTGGAGGACAGCCGAGGCCAGCGGCCGGGCCAATGCGCCCGAGTCCAGCGCCGGCGGCAAGGCGTGCATGTCTGGGTCCGGGGGCAACCGCAGGAGGCCGCGCCGGCCGACTGCCTCGGGCACATCGGAGAAGCATTGGGCGACCACCGCGATACCGATGGCTCTTGCCAGGTCTGAAACCTCCGCCGCTGCAGGGAGCGAGGCGGCCAGTGGATGCGGCGATACCGCGACACCACGCAGGTCCAGCCCGACGCGTCGCGTGAATTGGAGGGTTGCGGTTCCCAGTGCGGCCTGCAGCATCGCGATGTCCGTCCGGGCGATGACCCGGCACACGGCAGGCGCCAGAAACACAAGCCCCAGATGCAGGGCCAAGCGGTTGAAGGGCTCAGGTGGCAGGAGGCAGAGAAACGCCCCCGGTTCATCCGGTCCCGCAATCGGCTCGAGATGCCACGCTTCGATCAGTGCGCGCGACAGGGCATGCTCCGTGGCGACGCGGGCACGCTCAGGCGGCGCGCCAAGGCGATGTGCCATCCGCTCCGGCCAGGCCGACAAGAGACCTGGGTCTGTGTAGGCAGCCCCCGCCAAGGCCTCGATATGCCCTGGGTGCGCCAGGCTGGAGGGCAGGAAATTGGCGCGCAGCAGGTGCCCTGCCAGCGGATGCGACAGCCACGGGACTGCAGCGGACTCCTTCATGCGTCACCCTCCGGCGCCAGCGCGCGAAGCCTTCCACTGCGCCAGCCATCCCTTGCGCCAGGCCATCCACCCGACGCCGCCGGCAATGCCTACCAGCAGCACCCCACCGAAAACGCCGGCGAGCCAACGAATGACGGAGGTTTCCATGCCGTGGAATTCGGCTGCGGCGACGGCCGGCGCCCTGTCCGCGCCCGCCGTTGCTGTCCCGGGCGTCGCCTGCGCGCTGAACATCACGATGGTGACCTTCTCCGGCGTGAGACCGGGAATGCTGTTCACCACCAGGCGTCGAACCAGGGGAAGCGCGGTTTCCATGCCGTAGCCTTCGTGGTGCTTGATGAAGACGGCTGCAGAGGAGGGAACGGTCGCGTCACCGGCCGCAGAACGCTCCGGCAACACCACGTGAACCCGGGCAATCACGACACCATCGATCTGCGACAGCGTGGCCGACAGTTCCTGGGACAAGGCATAGAGGTAACGCGCACGCTCCTCCGTCGGCGAGGAGATGAGGCCCTCCTTCTTGAATACCTGCCCCATGCCAGCGAAGCGTTCCCGCGGCAAGCCGCGGTCACGCAGCAGATTTACCGCGGTGCCGACCTGGTCGGCGGGAATGCTCACCCCGACCATCCCCTCCTTGCCCGGCACCTTCTCCGCCGGGATTCCTGCGTTCTGGAGTGCGCCCACCACTTCGTTGGCCTCAGCCTCCGGGATCGCGTTCATCAACTCGACCTTGCGGGCGCATCCAGTCAGAAGCACCGCGAGCGCCAGCCCGGAGAGTCCCAGGAGCATTCGGTTCTTCCGATCGCTCATGACATCTTCACCGTCTGGTTGACGTTGTCGATGAATTTGCCCGTGCCTTTGGCTACCACCTCGCTCTGGAACGAGAACATGAGCAGGTGCCCCTGCATGGCCAGCAGATCGGAGGGCGTGACGTCCACGCGGGGCGCTTTCACGCGGCCAAACTGGACAGACTTCCAGGACGCGGAGAGGTCGCCGTGCAGGTGGTTGATGGCCGAAAGAATCGCATCGCCGACATGTCGAGGCGCCTTCGCCTCGACATCGGCCTGGCGCTGAGCTGGATCGGCAGCGGTGGGCCCCTGCAGGTCCGCGGGGCCGGCAAGATCCGGCATCAGCGCGCCATCTGCGGCTTCAGCAGGCGGCAGCAGGGCCTGCCACCCCTTAGGAGCATCAGCCAGGGCCGATGGCCTGGCGCCCGGGGACGACTGGGGAACGATCATCAGGGCTGGGTCCATCTCAGATACTCCTTTCCAGCAAGTCCTTGCGCTCCAGGAAGTCCAGGGCCAAGGGGTGATGGCCCGCCCGGTGCAGTGCGGCAACGCTCTCTGCAGTCCGGCCGGCGGCAGCCAGAGCAACGCCTCGCAGTACCTGGACGTCGGTGAGCTCGTCGGCCCGGACACATTGCAGAGCCTGGTCGGCACACGCCAGCGCTTCCCGCAGCTGACCCCGTGCGAGGTGGGCGATCACCAGGCCGATATGCGGCGCCCCCCGGTCTGGATGGGTCATCGCAAGCGCCGACAGGATGGTTCGGGCAACATCCAGATGCCCCCAACGTGCGGCGAGGAGCCCGATCTGGAGCAGGTCGATTTCGCGTTCGCGGGGAATCATCGCGTTGCCACCTCCGTCTGCTGCGGGTCGGCGCGACGCTGCAGGGCCAGCAAGGCCTGTGCGCGCTGGTGCAGCGGGCTGCCGGGTGCCAGGCGTTCACAACGCTCGACGGTCACCTCCAGCAATTCCATGCCTTGCATACGGCGGCCTGCCTGCAGGCAGGCCAGTGCCAAGTCCAGCCCGTTCGACAGCTCATCGGGCTCCAGCAAGTCCACCATGGCCAGGAGGGTGAGCGCCTCTTCGGTGCGACCCTGGCTCTGGCGGATGCGCGCCAGGGCGCGCAAGAGCACCGGATCGTCGGGACGGGTGGCCACAACGCCCGTCAGCAGGGTTTCGGCCTTGTCCAGCTTGCCTTGATCCGTCATCTCCCGGGCGAGGCGCAGCAGGGCTGCCACCTCGCGTTCGGTGAAGGCCGGCGCGCCGGCCGGCGGACACAGGGCCGCATGGAGGGCCTGCGCCATGACGGCGCGCTCGGCTTCGAACGCATGGACCGGCCGGGACACCCTGGACTCCTCAGCCGCCCGGCGCCTTCTCGGCGTTTCCTACCTGGGCAATGCCACTGTTGGCGCTGGCCAGGGCACTCTCGTCCGCGCGAACCTGGCTGTCGGCGCTGTCCTTGGCCGTTTGCAGCTGCTGCCCCTCGCCTTGCAGTAACGCCTGCTCTGCCTCCTCCCCCTTGATGCCTACGTTGGCATCAGAGCCTACCGCGCTGCTTTGTGACATGGCAATGTTATTCACGCTTTGGGCAGCAGCAGTGGCCGACTCTCCGTACTTCTGATAAGCCTCGGCCTTCGACAGATTGTTCGCATCCACCTGCCCCTTGCCGTCGTCACTCTGGGACTTGAATTGCCGCGCTTTCGAGGAGATGACTGCGCCACTAACCCCCGAAACACCACCGGCAAACGACAAGCCCACTGCAGCTGCCTGGCTCCCGGTCTGTTTAACAAGCTCCTGTTGTTCGCGTTTCTTTGACTCGGCGATTTCTATACTGATTTCGACGGCCTTCTGGCTAGCTTGGCTTCGCAAGCGAGCTGACTCGCGAGCCGCCTTCAGGATCGCATCACAGAAGCCCTTGACCGAGTTCATGTAGCGCGCTGTGGAGGGAAACAGCTGGTTATTCGTGAACCGGCTGATCTCACCTAGCGCAGCATCCAGGCTTTGCGCAAATGCCAGGCCTGGATTCCAGTCCGGTGTGGCGACGTACTTGGCGCGGATGGCGTCCAGTACCTCGGGGGTGACCTCAAAGCCCTGGCCTTCACCCGCCGGAATATCCATTGGCTGCGCATTCGCAGCCGCCATCAAAGCCGCATAGTCCTGGGCCGAGACTGAAATGGTGACGACGTCATCTTTGACGGAGGTTCCAAGGGCGCCACCGGAAGTAACGTAAAGCCGGCGGTCGCGGCCGGAAGCATCGACCCCGAGGTAAGACAGTGAGCCCGAATCGATAGACGGGCCGCTAGATGAATTGACAGATGAAGTGCTCATGGAAGCCTCGCGCAAGAAGGATGTTTCAGTGAGGAACGGTTGCAAGGAAGAAACTCAGGCCCTCTCGGGCGTCGCACTGGCCAGGATCGCCAGTGAGTTTCCGGAGCGGGCGATCAGTTTCGCCAGCACACGGTTCATGACCTGATCAATCTCCAGGAGGTCATTACTGGATTCAACAAGAATCAGCATGAAAGCCTGGGTCTGCTCACGGTCGGCGTCGTACCGCACGCCATCGGCCTCGAAGCCTTTCGCGTCCGCAAGGGATTTGGTCTGAACATACGCAATAGAGCTGGAAGCTGTGTTGCAAGCCCCCTCCACTCCTTCGACGACACCTGGATTGAACCTTTCGGCAACTTTTCTGAGGTTCGTCCCGTAGTCCACAAATTTAGTCGCCGCCTTGGCGTTGCACATGCACATCAGGGCTGCTCCTGCGATGCCACAGGAAATGCTCACGGCCATGATGACCGTTGTGTCCTCCTCGCCGGCGAGTGTCATGGAGCCGGCTGCGATGCCGCCGAAGTCCGCGACTAGCAGACCATCCAAAAGGGTACTAAGTCCCTTCGGGCCGCCCACTTGCGAGAAGATGCTGAAGCTCGGACCGCCCGCACTGGCAGAGATATCGCTGGCCGCTCCGACGAAGGAGCTCATGGCGGAGTTAAACGAGACGATCGCGAGCAGCGCCACCGGCCATGCAGCCCCACCTGTTGACATCACAGCACCAACTGCGGCAACGCACGTGACGATTCCGAGCGCGCCGGCGATAACCTTGCTGAAAACCTTGCCCAGCACCCCCCAAAAACCGGGTTTGGCCGCCCGGAGCTTGCGGAGCATCTCGTCCCGGTTTTCCCGGATCCGATCGATTTGGTTCTGATTCACCAAGCGCAGGGAACCGAGCGCCTTTTCACCGGACTCGACATGGATTTCCGCAATCCTGTCCTGGCGAACGCGCAAACGAAGGATGGCAATTTCAAGTGTGGTGTTGGGAGAAGCGAGCAGATCATTGAGTAATTGGGACTGCCCCGTCGACGTGGTTGTCACCGGAGCTCCATACAGCTGGCTTCGCCCTGCTCCACCCAGGTTGCCCGCCGATTGATCGCGAGAGGGCGGGGTAGAAGGCCCGTTCGTACCGTCATCGGGCGGCAGGGCGTAGTCCCGGCCCTGGGTGGAAGGTGGGCCGGTCAATGCGTTATCGCTCATAGAGTCTCTCCCTGGTTCTACTTCACGAGTGGACGGGACGGCTGCGCCAACAACTCGAGCAGCCCCTGTGCCCGCGCCTTCGCTGCGGCATGGCGAGGAACGGTGCACAGGGTGAGCGCCTCGGCCAGCGATTCCTTCGCGGTCTCTTCATCGCCCACAGTCAACAGGCAACGGGCCATCTCGATCAGGCCATCCGGTCGGTCTGGCTCCAGCTGGCAACAGATCACCAGGTGGACCAGCGCGTCCGCCGTGCGCCCCATTTCGCGACAGGTGAGTGCCAAGCCCCACCGATACTTCGCCGACATGGCATCCAGGGTGCACAGGCGACTAAAGAGAAGCAAAGCCTCCTGATGCTGTCCATGGAGCAGGGCGTGGTGTGCGACGGCATACAGGGCTTCGCACGTGGCATCGTCGACACCGACCACGTCGGCCATGCGGCCACCCTCGGCAATGAATGCCCCCAGGGCTTCGAGATCCTGGCGCAGTGGCGTGATGTCGATGGAACCTGGGGCGGAGTGGCCCGGATGGGCGGCGTGAGGCGTCTTCATGGCAGGCCTTCGTCGGGGGTGGTCACATCCGCGTCCCAGCCGCATTGAAGGCGGCGAAGAGTTTCAGCATGGATTGCAGCGCCGACTCGATGCAACTCGAGGCCTGGCTGAAGGCGACGCTGGTCTTTTCCAGGGTCTGCCCGTTGTTGGTGCTACGCAGGTTGATTTCGGAGTTCAGCGCATCGACCGCCGCCTGCAATTCGGCCTTGGTGGTCCCGCCGTGGATCCCGCCGGAGATTTGGTGGCAGTTGGCGCGCAGCGCCTGGTCGAAGTACTGGTCCCCCAGATGGCCCCCGACCGGACTCACATGAGCCCCCCAGAGCATGCGGAGGTTCAGGTTCTTGTTGCAGGCGTTCTCGATGTTGTAGTAGTTGTTGACAAAGGCCGTCCGGGCCTGCAACTGCCGGGTCGGCCTTCCGACCGTATCCGGCCCGAAGATCAGATCCATCACCTGCTTTCCGTCGAGATCCTTGACCGGGTTCTGCTGCTCCCCGGGGCTCTTGAGGATGGTCTGCTTGATGGTCTCCCCCATCCACATCGCGGCGTCATCGTTGAACTTGTCCCGCAGGGCCTGGCGGACGTCCGGCTTGTCCCACACCTCGACTTCCCAGCCTTCATGCATCGCCAGGAGGTAGAGGCCCTCCCGGGTCACGCCATCCTGATCCGGCGCCCAGCCATTACTGCCTGCATCAAAGATTCGCGGGTTCGCGCTGGGGCCAGCCAGCCCGAGCTGCTCCATGCTCCGGTTGATCGCGAACATGCGGTCCATCCGGTCCCGCACATGCATGTCGAGGTCGTCGATCTTGCTGTCGGCCTCGTCGAGCTTGGCCACGACATTGGCAAGCTGGCTGCGGGTGTCGATCAGCTTGCGGAGCTTTTCCTGCTCTGCCTCCCCCTGGCGCTCGAGGCTGGAGGCGGCGCCCATCATCTTGCGGTAGATAGTGATCTGGATGAAGACGGACGCGGCCAGGATGTCGCGCGGCACCGGTCCATCGAGGTCGATGCCCATGGACTTGTAGACGGCGAGGTTGACGGGTTCACCAACGGATCCGGTCATCATGAGCTCCAGCAGGAAGAGGGATGGTGGAAAGGCGGGAAGCGCTCATACCGTGCGCCCCATGCGACGCCGCATGGCGGCCGAGCTGTCCGGCCGGCCGAGATCCCTCGCGACGGAGTCGGCCAGCGGGACAGGCGGCGGAAGCACATCGTCCAGAAGGACGCCTTGGTCGGTGAAGTAGGCCGCCACGGCAGGCTGGTCGGTCAACAGTTCGTGGACTGCGGCCTGCACCGTGGGGTGGGTTTCGTGCGCGCGGTAGGCGCTGGCGAGACGGGGGCCGTCCAGGCCGGTCTGGTCAAGCCAGGCTTCCACCAAACGGTCGAGCTCCGCAGCGCGGACCTTGATCTCCTGGCGCCACGCAGGATCGGACTGCGGTGCCTCTGATTTGGTGGACATAGGACCCCCGAGGGAAATGTGGGCGGTCTGTAACCCTGCGTTTGGGCGCGGTTCCCTGTCGTGCTGAGTCAGGAACCGGCCTTATGAGCCAGTTACTACCCGGGTCGAAGCCCCACCGGTTCCCACCGGGCCAGCACCGACCCCATGACCGCTCGCATCGACGGAACCCCGCCCACGCAATCCGCCCTTGGCGTGGGGGTCGGCCTGAACGACTCCATCCGAAGCCAGCCCGGTAAATTCGCCGGCTTGCGTTTGGAGGTGGCTTCACCGGCGCAGTCGGTACTCGGTGACGCCGCCGAGGAGATCGCACTGCTCTTCGGTGAGAAGGCCGAGCACAAGCGCCATGAGGACCGCATCGTGAAGGCGGCCTCGCGCCCGATGGACCTCACGATCGAGAAGATCAACGCCTACCTCGAGAAGGCGCACAAGCAATCCCAAGCCCAGGCCCTGGCCGACGCGGCGCGGCGCCTCCTGGAAGTCGGTGCGGGGGGCCTGCGCTCGGCACTGCTGGAGTTGGGGCGGTTCCAGAACCCGACCGAACGGTACCTGCTCCTGCGTTTTGCGCGCCTGATGGGACAGCGTGAAGGGGTGGCCGCCGAAATGCTGCAACGCCTGGACCAGGCCCTGGCAGACCTCGAGACGCTCCATGGTGAGACCATCCATGCGCACCTTCTGACCATCGACCATGCGGCCGATTACGCCGGCAGCGCGGCCGAGGTGACGGCTTTCCAGAATTCGTTGGCGTCGGTGCTGGACGCTCCCACCCTGGCACGGGCGCTGGAGGAAGTGCTGCGGCTGTCCGGCGAGACCGGCCAGCGGCTCGACAAAGCCATGGGCAGCCTGATGCAGGCCTTGGGGGCCTGCCTCGCCGGTGGCGCGGTGAACCAACCGGCCTTGCTGCATGCCGTTCTGAGCGACCTGTTCCAGCTCAAGTCGCTGAATACGCTGCTGGCCTCCTGTCGGCGTCTCGTCGATGGCCTGAGGCCCAGGCGAAAGGAGTCACGCGAAGGCGTGAAGGATCGATCCCCATGGAGGTCCGCTCATGACTCCGGACGTTGATGACCGGGACCCCCAGGCGTTCGAGCTGATGCGGCAGGTGGTGTCGCTGTGCGGCGAGTCATGGCTCACACGCGACCGCTTCCTGCAGCTGGCCGCCCAGTGGGCCGGGGAGTCGCTGCCAGCACGGATCGGGTTCCTGACCGAGCTGCGGCGGATGTTCGGGGATCTGCCGGTCCAGATCTTCCCGGACCCCGATGCACGGCTAGCACTGCTGACCGCGTTGCAGGATGGACTCGACGAGCTGATCACCAAGGAAGAGGAGCAAGAGGGCTGACCATGCATTGGATCGAGGATGCACTGCTGGAGTTCGGTCGCCACATGGGTGTCGACCGCCTCGCCTTCGGTCCCGGAGGGCTGGTGGAGTTGCGCCTCGAAAACGGCAGTGTCCTGACCATCGAGGACCAGTCGACCACGAAAGACGAGCTTCTGATCCATCTACGGCAACCGGTGGGGTACCAGGCGGCCGATTGGCTGCGCAATGCATTGGCCCGCTGCCATGCCGAATGCCACAGCCCGTGGCCGCTCCAGGTGGCGCTGCGCGGACAGGGCTCCGAAGCGCTGCTGATCCTGCTGACCCGGGTGGGCGTTCGGGGCTTCACGCCGCAGGCCTTGTCGCAAGCCATCGACTACCAGCTCCGATGGGCGGAGAGCCTGCGGCCCCAGCCCTGATCGCCCGAACCACACACCCCACGCCTCGCCATGGCCACCCAGACCCGCATCGGCTCCGCACCCCTCCATGACTTCGGGGCAGACCTGCTCGCCCCCGGTCGTCGATCAGCCGGCAGGGTGGAGACCCGCTGGTTCGATCTGGACATCGAGGCGCCCGACGGTCCGACCCTCGCGCAGCTGCTGCCCCACCAGGACCTGGACGCCGTGGTCAATGCGGCGATCGTTCCCCCGGTGCGGGATGCCCAGCTCCTGATGCCCCGTCGATTCGTCGAGGCGCTCCTGATGGCCCGCGAGACGCTGGCGGGGCAAGCGCAGTCCCGCAGGGGAGATGGCACCGCCCGCAGCGAAGCCTTGGGAAAGGCCGCCTCGGTACTCGATGACCATGAGGCGATGTACGCCCTCCTGCGGGCTAACCGCCTCGCGCTCTTCCAGGGATGACGCCATGTCCATGAACGACACGGAACACCAGGCCGTCGCCATGCTGGCCCATCTGCTGATCGAGCATGCGCAGCCGGCCAAGGCTGCGGCCCTGCTGGAAGGACTGGATGCGATACGGCCGATGGATCCTGCCACCCTCCGCGCCCTGGCCACGGCGCAGCTGCGCGCGGGAGATTCGCAGGAGGCGCTGCAATCGCTCGACCGGCTGGCCATGGCGGGAAAGACCGACGGGGTCTTCCACCTGCTGCGGGCCCAGGCCCTGCATGCACTCGAGCGGCATCCCCAGGCTGCAGCGGCCTTCCGGTCGTACGCGCTGGCACGACTGGCCGAAACACCGGTTGCACCGGCGCCGCCACCCGCACCGGCCCCCCGCAGGGGCTGGCTCACGAAGTAACGCAGTCCTGCCATGAACGCCCTCCACGCCCGCCTGCAGCAGATCGTCCTGCTGGCCACCAGCCGAAACGACATCGTCCTCGCGGTGATGCTGGTGGCGATCACCTTCATGATGATCCTTCCGCTGCCCACCTGGCTGGTGGACGTGCTGATCGGCTTCAACATGACCGTGTCGGCCATGCTGCTGATGGTGGCGATGTACCTGCCGTCCCCGCTGTCGTTCTCGAGCTTTCCCTCGGTGCTGCTGGTCACGACACTGCTACGTCTGGGCATTTCCATCGCCACCACACGCCTGATCCTGCTGGAGGGCAACGCGGGCCACATCATCAGCACGTTCGGCAACTTCGTGGTGGGCGGCAACCTGGTGGTCGGCCTGGTGGTGTTCCTCATTCTCACCATCGTGCAGTTCATCGTGGTGACCAAGGGCGCGGAGCGCGTGGCCGAAGTCGCTGCGCGGTTTTCGCTGGATGCCATGCCGGGAAAGCAGATGTCCATCGACGCCGACATGCGAGCCGGCACCATCGACATGGAAGAGGCCAAGCGGCGCCGGCGACTCGTCGAGAAGGAGAGCCAGTTGTACGGCGCGATGGACGGCGCGATGAAGTTCGTCAAGGGAGATGCCATTGCCGGCCTGATCATCGTGGCGGTCAACCTGCTGGGCGGGATCCTGATCGGGACGATGCAGCGAGGCATGACAGCCGGGGAAGCAACCAAGACCTACTCCATCCTGACCATCGGGGACGGCCTGATCGCGCAGATTCCGGCGCTGTTCATCGCCATCTGCGCGGGCATGATCGTGACGCGGGTGCAGGCCGATGCAGGTGCGTCGAACGTCGGTCGCGACATCGGCAACCAGATCCTCGCGCAGCCGCGCGCGCTGATCATCGCATCAGGGGTCGCCTTGGGCATGGGGCTGATCCCGGGCATGCCAACCCTGACCTTCCTCGCGCTGGCGGCGGTGATCGGGGGGGTGGGCGTGACCCTGCTGCGCGGCACGCGCAAGGAGATCGACGCACGAACCGGCACCCTCAAGGAGGTGCCCGCGCCGCGCCCGGCCTCGAGCGAGGAAGGCGACAAGGCCAGCAAGACCGATGCACCCGAGTTCTCGCCCACCGTGCCGTTGCTGGTGGACGTCTCTTCCAGCTTGAAGCAGGTGATCAGCCCTGCCTCGCTGCAGGAAGACCTGGACAAGATCCGTCGCGCGCTCTACATCGAACTGGGCGTTCCGTTTCCCTCGATCCACCTGCGCCTGAGCGATTCGCTGCCGCCGGAGACCTACCACCTGCTGCTGTCGGAGGTGCCGGTGGGACAGGGCAAGCTGCGCCCGCACCACGTCCTAGTGCGTGAGCGCCCCGAAAACCTGCAGGCGCTGCGCGTTCCGGTGGAGTCCGACGCACAGTTCCTGCCGGGCGTGCCGACCCTGTGGGCACCGGCCGAACTGAAGGACACGCTGGCCAAGGTGGGCATCGGCTTCATGGATCACACCCAGATCCTGTCCTACCACCTGGCGGCGATGCTGAAGAAGCATTCGGCCGATTTCCTGGGGATCCAGGAAACCAAGTTCCTCATGGGGTCCATGGAATCGCGCTTTCCGGACCTGGTGCGGGAGGCCACGCGGGTGCTGCCGATCCAGAAGATCGCCGAGATCCTGCAGCGGCTGGTGTCCGAGGACATCTCGGTGCGCAACCTGCGCACGGTGCTGGAAGCGCTGATCGAGTGGGGGCAGAAGGAGAAGGACTCGGTGCTGCTGACCGAATACGTGCGCTCCACGCTCAAGCGGCACATCAGCCACAAGTTCTCCGATGGGATGAACATGCTGCCCGCGTACCTGCTGGCGCCCGGCGTGGAGGACACGCTACGCGGGGCCATCCGCCAGACCAGCGCAGGCAGCTACCTCGCGCTCGATCCGGCGATCGGCAAGCGGCTGCTGGAAACGCTCAAGCGCACCATCGGCACACGCGCCGCCACGACGCCCAAGGCCGTGCTGCTGACTTCCATGGATGTCCGCCGCTACTTGCGCAAGTTGATCGAGCAGGACCTGTACGACATTCCCGTGCTGAGCTACCAGGAGCTCACGCCGGACGTGAACATCCAGCCCCTGGCCAAGGTGGAGCTGTGAAGCCTCTCCCCCTTCAAGGCGCGGCGAGCGCGTCGCCCACCGTCGGCAGCACAGGGAACAGGGTGAGGAAGCCGCTCATCTCGAAGACGTCGCGCACGTTCTCGCGCAGGCCGGCCAGCGCCAGCCGGCCGCCCGCCGACTTCAAGCGCTTGCCGGCCAGCAGGATCACCCGCAGGCCCGCCGAGCTGACGTACTCCAGGGCCGACATGTCCAGCACCACCCGCTGGGCGCCGGACTGCAGGGTTTCGAGCACCTGGATCTCGAACTCGGGCGATGACGCGCTGTCGAGCCGGCCGACAGGCCGCAGGACGGTGGCATCGGGATGCATTTCGGTCTGGACGAGCATGGCACCTCCTTATTAATATTCAGTAACACTGTAACTCTTAAATATGAAAAACGAGAGCATGCTCGAGCTGAGGGTCCTCAGTGGCACCCACGCCGGCGCGCGCGTGCTGTTGCCCGAGAGCCCCCAGACCCTGGGAAGCGGGTCGGACTGCGATCTGGTCCTGAGCGATGAAGGCATCCTGGCCGAGCACGCCCGGCTGGCCTTCCAGGAGGACGGATCGGTCCGGGTCGACTGGCTGGGCGACGGGCCGGCCCGGAAGGCCCACCTGCTCCCCGGGCAGGGCGTGGACCTCCAGGGGGTGCGCATCGCCGTGTCCCAGGCAGATGCGCCATGGGCCGACGAGGTGGAGCTGCTCGTGCCGGAAGTCGACACGCCCGCCGAGCCGATGCCCGCACCGGCGCCGGCACGGCAGGCGCGTGCGGTGCCGCTGCTGGCGTGGGTGGGTGCGGCAGGCGTGGGACTGCTGGGCCTTGTGGCGCTGGTGGTGGTCGGGGTTGCCTCGAAGGGAACATCTGCTGCCCCTGGCGGCGAAGCGGTGGCTGCCCAGAGCGCCGGCATCTCGCCGGAGGCCGTGACCGAGGCTGTGGCGCCGCTCGGGATGGGCGATCGCGTGAGGGTCGAGCCCGATGCGCGTCGCGGGGCGCGGGTGCGCGCCGCGTTCCTGAGCGACACCGAGGTGGAACGGCTGGTGGCCGTGGTGTCAGGCCTGTCACCACGACCGCGGCTGGAGGTGCTGTCCGCCGAGGACATCGTTGCTGCCATCCGGGAGATGCTGCTCAATCACGCCGACGCCCAGCGGGGCCGGCCGACGGTCAGCCTCGCAGGTGCCAGCCGGGTGCGCGTGGAAGGCCGCGCACGCGACGCAGCGTCGCGCGACCAGATCCAGGCGGAGTTGCAGCACGCCTTCCCGATGGTACGGGGCTTCGACTGGGCCCTGAGCACGGACGAGGAAGTCGCGCAGCGACTGCTCGACGAGTTGCAGTCCTTGCGGCTGGGCGATGTGCAAGGCCGATGGGCCGAGGGCCGGCTTTCGGTGGAGGCGCGCATCGCGCCCGACCGCCTGGTCCGCTGGGAGCGCGGACTGGCCACCGCGATAGCCCGGAATCCGGTGCCGTTTGAGGCCCAGCTGCTGGCGCCCCTGGCCGTGGCACGGGCGTCGCTGCCCTTCAGCGTGCGCAGCATCGTGGGCGGTGCGATGCCCTACATCACCCTGGGCGATGGCCGCAAGCTGGTGCTCGAGGGCGAGGCCGAGGGCTGGCGACTGGCGGGCATTGGCGCCACCGCCGTGATCTTTGAACACCGCGACGGCTCGCGGATCACCGTGGAGCGATAAGCCATGACCCCCCTGACCGACTACGAGCGGCACCTGCTGTCTCCGCAGGGCAAGGCCCTGCGGGACCGGCTGCAGCAGGACTTCGACGCGCTGGAGGCCTCGCTGCGGCGGCGCATCAGCGCCTTCGAGTTCAGCCGCCAGGACTATGCGCAGGCCGAAGCCTACGCGCAGGCCCTGGCGCAGGCAAGCCAGTTCCTTGCCGGCCCCGTCGAGGCGGCAGCATCGTCATCCCCCACCGCCTGCGGGCATTGAGCAAGAAGGAGAAAGCACATGGCCAACGGAGTCAAACCCAGCGCTGCCGATCAGGTCCACATGGGCGAGGTCTACGACGCCTCTGCCAGCCATTTGAAGACGATCGAGGAGGACATTCAGTCCGCAATCACCAGCCTTGTGGGCAGCACCAGCACGCCTTCGCAGGCCGACCTGCTGGCCATCCAGTACAAGCTGCAGGTGTTCGGCTTCTTCATGGAATTCGCCTCGTCCTTCGAGAAGAAGCTGTCGGACGTGTTCGAGCGGACCATCGGCAAGTTCTGAGGCGGCCGCTGCCGGAGTCGCTTCGGCGGCGGCGCTGGCGGCCCATGCCTGCGCGCGAGTTCCACCGTGAGTTGTCCAGCGATGTCGACACGATCGGCAGGCTGCTGGCCGACCTGGCGCTCTGGTGTCGCCAGGCGCAGGTGCCTACCGCCGTGGTGGACCCTGCCACGCTGATGGTGGACGAGTTGCTCACCAACACGGCCATGCACGGCTACCAGGGCAGCAGCACGGGATGGATCTCCGTACGAGCCTCGGTGGAGGATCGCTCGCTGGTGATCGTGCTGCGCGACCACGGGCCCGCGTTCGACCCCCGCACCATGCCCCTGCCGGACACGACGTTGCCGATGGAGCAGCGGCGTATCGGCGGACTGGGCCTACTCTTCGTGAGGCGCATGGCCGACGTGCTCGATTACCGCCGGATCGACGACAGCCCGCGCACGGCAATGAACGAGGTGCGGCTGGTCAAGCGCTTTCCACCCGCCGGGGCGGGATCAGATGCGGCGGTGCAGCCAGGCACCGCTGGCCACTGAAGGCACCGGCTTCGGCTGCGACGCGCCCTCTTCGAGGCGCCGCTGCCAGGTGCGCGCGCTGGCCAGCAGGTCCAGCAGGCAGGTCTCCAGGTCGGAGAGGTTCGCGTCAGCCAGGCTGATGTTCATCTGCACGCAGGGATGGCCCTGCGGGTCTACCGCGAGGTGGCCGCCACGGGCGGCCGCACCGAGGAAGCCGCCCTGCAGCATCGCCAGCAGCGTGTCCTTGTCGAGCCGCTGCGCCATGCCGGCTGGACCCACGGCGCATGTGAGCAACAAGCGTCCGGGCACCGGGCCCGACAGCAGCGTCACATGCCAACGGTGGTCCAGCACCAGCTGGCACCGGCCCAATGGGTCCAGCTGCAGCCCGCGAATGGACATGCGCTCGCCCAGCAAGGCCAACAGTTCGTTGCACCGCGCCTGCGCAATCTGGGATTGCATACCAAACGCCTCCTTTTTCTCAAGAATAGAGAACCGAGGAAGAGCTGTCGAGCACTTTTCCGGCCCGGGCGGCCGGGCTCAGGATGCGGCAGGGGAAGACCCGGTCAGGGGCGGTGCCGACGGCGCGGAGAGACCTTCCCGCACCGTCGGGTAGCGCAGGCGCACGCGCAGCTCGCGACGCATGCGGGTGTTGTCCAGCCGGCGGGATTCGCTCATGAAGCTCAGCAGCATCAGCGGCAGGGAGGACTGCGCGACGTCCCGCGCAACCCGGGGCGGCCGCGCCAGGCCGTACAGGTCGGCGGCGAAGTCGAAGTAGTCGCCCATCTTCAGCGCGCTGTCGTCACTGGCGTGGACCACGCGCTGCGGCCGGCCGCGCCAGAGTGCCGCCGCGGTGGCCCGGGCCAGGTCGTCGGCATGGATGTGATTGGTGAACACATCGTCTTCGGGCCGCAGCACCGGCGTGCCGCGCAACAGTCGGTCGCGTGGCGTGCCACCCGGCCGGTCGGGCGCGTAGATGCCCGGGATGCGCAGCACGCTGACCCGCAGACCCGATGAACGCCCCAGGTGACGCAGGATGCTCTCGGCATCCACACGCCGCTGGGCGCGCGGGGTCGAGGGGACCACAGGCCGCGACTCGGCCACGCGCGCGCCACCGCAATCGCCATAGACACCGCTGGTGGAGCCGTAGACCAGCGAGTTCGGCAGGCTGCGCAGGCGCAGCGCACGGGCCAGGGCCAGGGTGCGCGGATCGCGCCACCACTGCGCCTGGCCTTCCGAGGGGGGCGGCGCCATGTGCACCACCCGGGTGGCCAGGCCGGCCAGCCGCCGCAGGGAGGCCGGCTCGTCGAGGTTGCCCACCAGGGGCGTGAGGCCCCGGGCGCGCAGGTCCGCCACGCGGGCGGGTGAGGAGGTCAGCGCGAGCAGCCGCACCCGGCCGGCGTGCTGGCGCGCCACGCGCTGGCCCACGTCGCCGCAACCGACAATGAGCACTCGCTCACGCCGGAAGCGAGATGGAAGCGCGCCGAGAGGGCTCTGGATTGAAGGCACAATCGTCAGGTTCAGGTCTGCTGACAGCGGAGGATACCCAAGATGACGAGCACGGCTGCCACGGGCGGCGCATTCCAGGTCACCGTTCAACCCAGCGGTCGCCGCTTCGGCGTGGAGGCGGGAGAAACCCTGCTGGCGGCCGCCATCCGGCAGGGCGTGGGCATGCCCTACGGCTGCAAGGACGGCGCCTGTGGCTCGTGCAAGTGCCGCAAGCTGGAAGGCACGGTCAGCCATGGCCCTCACCAGAGCAAGGCGCTCAGCGCCGAAGAGGAAGCCGCAGGACTGGTCCTCACCTGCTGCGCGACGCCGCAGGGCGACGTGGTGCTGGAGTCGCGCCAGGTGACCGACGAAAGCGCCTTCCCGGTGCGCAAGATGCCCGCACGGGTGCAGTCGCTGCAGCGGCTGGCCCACGACGTGATGGCGGTGCGCCTGCAGCTGCCGGCCAACGACACCATGCGCTACCACGCGGGCCAGTACGTGGAGTTCATCCTGCGTGACGGCGCGCGGCGCAGCTACTCGATGGCCAATGCGCCCCACCTGCTGGTCCACACCGAGGGTGGCGTGACGAGCGGGCCGGCGATCGACCTGCACATCCGGCACATGCCGGGCGGCCGGTTCACGGACCATGTGTTCGGCGCGATGAAGGAAAAGGAAATCCTGCGCGTAGAAGGACCGTTCGGCAGCTTCTTCCTGCGGGAGGACTCGAGCAAGCCGATCGTCTTCCTGGCGTCGGGCACCGGCTTCGCCCCGATCAAGGCGATCCTCGAGCACATGCAGTTCAAGGGCATCAGCCGACCGGCGGTGCTGTACTGGGGCGGTCGCCGGCCGGTGGACCTGTACATGGACGGCTGGATCCGCGAGCAGTGCACGCGCATGCCGAACCTGCGCTACGTGCCGGTGGTGTCCAACGCCCTGCCGGAGGACGACTGGACGGGCCGCACCGGCTTCGTCCACCGCGCGGTGCTGGAGGACCTGCCCGACCTGTCCGGCCACCAGGTGTATGCCTGCGGCGCGCCGGTGGTGGTCGACTCGGCGCACGCCGACTTCTGCGCGAGCGCCGGTCTGCCCCAGGACGAGTTCTACGCCGACTCGTTCACCAGCGAAGCGGACAAGCAGGGCGGCTGACCACCGAGCGCGCGTCCGGCGCACGACTGACGCGCGGCTGGGGCAGCCGGTGCGTCCTACGCGCCGGCCCTGTCGCCGCCGACAGGGCTTGCGGCCCCGCCTGCCTAGATTTCGTGTCCCGCGATACACGAAGAAAGGCTTGCCATGTCCGTCATGAACACCCTCCCCGCCGGGCTGCTGCGCCCGGCGATCCTGGTCGCAGCGCTCGCGGTGGCCCTGCCCGTGCTGGCCCAGAGCGGCGGCGCCGCGCCGGGCACCTCGCCAGACGCCGCCAGCCCGGGCCAGCCGTCCACCGGCACGCTGGGCGCACCCGCCTCGTCCGATCCCTATGGCTCGTCGCCGGGCCAGTCGGCCGACACCTCGGCCAGCGGATCGGGCGGGCAGCAGCGCGGCGACTGGTGGATGCCAGGCCAGGGCCGCACCTCGATCGGCCTGAATGTGGGACGCTCGAATTTCCACATGCCCTGCGTGCCGGGCTTTGCCTGCGACCGCCGGGATGTGTACGCCGCGATTTCCGCGCGCAACATGGCCAATGACATGTTCGGCGGCGAGCTGGCGCTGGTGCACATGGGCAACATCGAGCGCGGGGGCGGGAACACGAGCGCCTACGGCCTGAACCTGAGCGTGGTGGGCAAGACGCCCGTCATGAGCGGGCTGGGCGCCTTCGCCAAGCTGGGCGGCGTGTGGGGCGAGACCCGCGTGGGCGGTAATAGCGCCTTCGTGACCACCGGCAAGGACCGGGGCTTCGGCCTCTCGCTCGGCGCCGGGCTGACCTGGGACTTCACGCCCAACCTGGCGGCGGTGCTGGAGTGGGACCGCTACGTCTTCCACTTCGTGGGCACCGGCCGCGACGCGGTGCACACGACCAGCCTCGGGCTGCAGTGGAAGTACTGAGGGCTCACTCGCCCAGGTAGGCGGCGCGCACCTTCGGATCGTCGAGCATCTGGCGGGCTTCGCCCGTCATGGTGATGAGGCCCGAATCCATCACGTAGCCGCGGTCGGCGATCTGCAGCGCACGGCTGGCGTTCTGCTCCACGAGCAGCACGGTCACGCCCTGCGCGTAGACGTCGCGCACCACTTCGAAGATCTTGTCGACCATGATGGGCGAAAGGCCCATGGACGGCTCGTCAAGCAGCAGCACGCGCGGCCGGCTCATGAGCGCACGGCCCATGGCGAGCATCTGCTGCTCGCCGCCGGACATGGTGCCGGCCAGCTGGTCGCGGCGCTCGGCCAGGCGCGGGAAGATGGTGAAGACCTTGTCCATGTCCTGCGCGATGCCGGCGCGGTCATTGCGGATGTGCGCCCCCATCTGCAGGTTCTCGACGATGGTCATGCGGGTGAACACGCCGCGGCCTTCCGGCACCATGGCCAGGCCCTTCTTCACCAGGTCCCAGGCGCCCTGGCCGCGGATGCTCTGGCCCAGGTATTCGATGTCGCCACCGGCCAGCGGCAGGGTGCCGGTGATGGCCTTCATGGTGGTGGTCTTGCCGGCGCCGTTGGAGCCGATGAGGGTGACCAGCTCACCTTCGCGCACTTCGAAATCCACCCCCTTGACCGCCTGGATGCCGCCGTAGGCGACCTTCAGGCCGGAGACCTTCAGGAGCACGTTGCCCTTGGATTGCGTCATGGGGTCACTGTCCTTTCGCGGGCGCGGGCGCCGCGCCGTGGTTGTGGCCGAGGTAGGCCTCGATCACTTTCTCGTTGCGTTGCACGTCCGCGGGGCTGCCCTCGGCGATCTGCTTGCCGTAGTCCAGCACGGTGACGCGGTCGCACAGACCCATCACCAGCTTCACGTCGTGCTCGATCAGCAGGATGGTGCGGTTGTCCTTGCGGATGCGGTCGATCAGCTCGCGCAGCTGCACCTTCTCGGTGGCGTTCATGCCGGCGGCCGGCTCGTCCAGCGCGATCAGCTGCGGGTCGGTGGCCAGGGCACGGGCGATCTCCAGGCGACGCTGGTCGCCGTAGGACAGCGTGCGCGCCTTGAAGTCGGCGTACTTGCCGATGCCGACGTAGTCGAGAAGTTCCTGGGCGCGCCGGGCGATGGCCGCTTCCTCGGCGCGGAACTTCGCGCTGCGCACGATGGCGCCGATGACGCCGGAGGCGGTGCGCACATGGCGGCCGACCATCACGTTCTCCAGCGCGGTCATGTCGGCGAAGAGGCGGATGTTCTGGAAGGTGCGGGCGATGCCGGCCTTGGCCACCTCATGCACCGCGGTGGGTGTGTAGGGCTGGCCCGCCAGCTCGAAGCTGCCGGTGTCGGGCGTGTACAGGCCCGTGATCACGTTGAAGAACGTGGTCTTGCCGGCGCCGTTGGGGCCGATGAGGCCATAGACCTGGCCGCGCTCGATGGTGAGGCCCACGTCGGACAGGGCCTGCAGCCCGCCGAAGCGCTTGGAGATGCCGCTGACGCGAAGGACGATGTCTGCCATGTGCGTCTCCGGTCAGGCGGTCTTCTGCAGGGACTTGCCGTGCTCCGGCGAGGGCCACAGGCCACGCGGTCGCATCAGCATCACGATGATCATGGCCAGCGCGATGAGCAGCTGGCGCAGGATGGAGGCGTCCAGGCGCCCGCCGGTGGCGGCCTGCAGGTCCAGCAGGCCGGAGACCCAGCGCAGCACCTCGGGCAAGGCCGACAGCAGGACCGCGCCGAGGATGACCCCGGGCAAGTGGCCGATGCCGCCCAGGACCACCATGGCGACGATCATCACCGACTCCATCAGGCTGAAGGACTCGGGCGAGACGAAGCCCTGGAAGGCCTCGAACATCGAACCCGACACGCCGCCGAACGTCGCGCCCATGCCGAACGCGAGCAGCTTGAGGTTGCGCGTGTTCAGGCCCATCGCCTTGGCGGCGATCTCG
>JACCDX010670989.1_pt1 | contig 26754 bp, 25 predicted proteins | sample 7449681 | NCBI WGS metagenome assembly JACCDX01 (sample SAMN15323450, study PRJNA562643) | freshwater metagenome | isolation source: river surface water | place: USA:Blue River Watershed | collected 2017-08-18
CCAATTGCTGATGCTCATATGGATTCAGTACCAATGGTGGCAATTACCGGTCAAGTTCCTTCTAATGCAATTGGAACTGATGCATTTCAAGAAGCAGACATTCGAGGCATTACTTTTCCAATTACCAAACACAATTATCTTGTAACAAAAGCAGATGAGATTCCTCGCGCAATTGCTGAAGCATTCCATTTAGCAGCAACTGGAAGACCAGGACCGGTTTTAGTTGACATTTCCAAAGATGCACTAAATGCAAAAACATCTTTTAATTGGCCGCCAGTTATGAATTTGCCAGGATATCACCCAACCACAAAACCAAATTCAAAACGAGTTAAAGAAGCTGCAGAAAGAATTGTTGCTGCTAAAAAACCAGTTCTTTATGTTGGTGGCGGAGTTATTAAGTCAAATGCTTCTAAAGAGTTATTGCAACTTGCTGAATTGACTCAAATTCCAGTTGTAACAACTTTGATGGCAAGAGGTGCATTTCCAGATTCTCATCCACAACATTTAGGTATGCCTGGCATGCATGGCACAGTTGCTGCTGTTGGATCATTGCAACAAAGTGATTTATTAATTGCAATTGGAACAAGATTTGATGATCGAGTAACTGGACAACTTTCTTCATTTGCACCTGAAGCAGATGTTATTCATATAGATATAGATCCAGCAGAAATTGGAAAAAATAGATTTGCACATGTCCCAATTGTGGGTGATGCCAAAGAAACCATGATTGAACTAATTGCAGCTATAAAAGATGAACACAAATCTGGTCGAATCGGAAATTACGAAGCATGGTGGGCAAACTTAAATAGATTAAGAAACGAATATCCACTTGGTTATGACGAACCACATGATGGATCTTTGTCTCCTCAATATGTAATTAAAAGAATTGGTGAAATAACTGGACCTGATGCTTTGTATGCAGCAGGTGTTGGTCAACATCAAATGTGGGCAGCTCAATTTATTAAATATGAAAATCCAGGGACTTGGCTTAACTCAGGTGGATTAGGAACTATGGGTTATGCAATTCCTGCTGCTATGGGTGCAAAAGTTGGAGCACCAAATAAAGATGTGTGGGCCATTGATGGCGACGGATGTTTCCAAATGACTAATCAAGAATTAGCTACTTGCACAATCAATAACATCCCAATAAAAGTTGGATTGATCAACAACAATGCACTAGGCATGGTTAGACAATGGCAATCATTGTTCTATAACAATAGATATTCCAATACCGATCTACACACCAACAGAATTCCAGATTTTGTGAAACTTGCAGATGCGTATGGATGTCATGGTTTGCGCTGCGAAAACAAAGACGAAGTAGATGTTGTTATAGAAAAAGCCTTAGGCCTAAATGATGCACCTGTGGTTATTGATTTCGTAGTTCATAAAGATGCCATGGTTTGGCCAATGGTGGCTGCTGGAATGAGTAATTCTGAAATTAAATTTGCTCGCGATATGGCACCAAAATGGATGCGAAGTGATGACGAATGAGCAGACATACTTTAAGTGTTTTAGTAGAAGACCAACCAGGTGTATTGGCAAGAACTGCAAGTTTATTTGCCAGACGTGGATTCAATATTGAATCTTTAGCGGTAGGGCCAACTGAAACTAGTGGGGTTTCTCGCATGACGATTGTGGTAAATGTAGCCGAATCTCCACTTGAACAAGTTACAAAACAATTAAATAAATTAGTAAATGTTTTAAAAATCGTTGAGTTAGATAACACAGCTGCTGTGCAAAGGGAATTACTACTCGTCAAAGTTAAAGCAGATGCTCAAAATAGATCAAATATTTTAGAAACAGTTTCTCTTTTTAGAGCAAAAGTAGTAGACGTATCTCCAGATGCAATAACCATTGAAGCAACTGGAAATCATGACAAAATCCAAGCTTTATTAAAAGTGTTAGAAGAATATGGCATTAAAGAACTAGTTCAATCAGGCATGGTGGCAATTGGACGCGGAGCAAAATCTGCCTCTGAGCGCACATTACGCTAGGAAACAACCAACCAAAAGGAAAAGGAAAGTAAACGCAAATGGCCGAAATGTTTTATGACAAAGATGCAGATTTAGAAATCATTAAATCTAAGAAAGTTGCAGTTATTGGTTATGGTTCACAAGGTCATGCTCATGCATTAAATCTGCGTGATTCAGGAGTAGATGTTCGTGTTGGTTTAAAAGAAGGTTCTCCAAGTAGAGCAAAAGCAGAAAAAGAAGGTTTGAAAGTTGTAACACCTGCACAAGCTGCTCAAGAAGCAGATGTAATTATGATTCTTGCTCCAGATCATGTGCAAAGACACATTTATAAAGAATCAATTGAACCAAATTTAACTAGTAACAAAGCGTTGTTTTTCTCTCACGGTTTTAATATTCGTTTTGGTTACATCAAACCTCCAAAAGATGTTGATGTATGCATGGTTGCACCAAAAGGTCCAGGACATTTAGTTCGTCGTGAATACACAAATGGTCGTGGAGTTCCAGTAATTGTGGCAGTTGAACAAAATAATTCAGGAAAAGCTTGGGAACTTGCACTTTCTTACGCCAAAGCAATTGGTGGATTAAGAGCCGGTGGAATTAAAACAACATTTACTGAAGAAACAGAAACAGATTTGTTTGGTGAACAAGCAGTTTTATGCGGTGGCACAACTGCATTAGTTCAAGCTGGTTTTGAAACTTTAGTTGAAGCAGGTTATCAACCTGAAGTTGCATATTTTGAGTGCTTACATGAATTAAAACTAATTGTGGATCTTATGTATGAAGGTGGAATTGCCAAAATGCGCTGGTCTGTATCTGACACTGCAGAATATGGCGATTATGTTTCTGGTCCAAAAGTAATAAATAAAAAGACTAAGAAAAGAATGAAAAAAATCTTGAAGAAAATTCAAGATGGATCATTTGCTAAAGACTTCATTGACGATCAAGATAATGGAGCCAAGAAATTTAAGAAATTTAGAGCAAAAGGTGAAACAGCTCAAATTGAACAAGTTGGTAAGAAGTTAAGAGATCTTATGGCTTGGGTGGATAAATCACAGGATGATTTCGCAGGTAAAGTTTCACGCTAATTTCAAATAGCGTAATTGGCCCATTTAATAAATAATTATTAAATGGGCCAACATATTTCTAGACATCCGAAACTAGAAAAAATTTGTGTTGCTTGTGGTCGAAAAATGACTTGGCGAAAATCATGGGCAAAAAATTGGGAAGAAGTTAAGTATTGTTCTGATGCTTGCAAAAAGCGAAAATCTAACAAAGTAGGCTAGAGATATGTCAAAGCCAATTGTAGTTATCGCTGAAGAATTATCACCTGCAACTATCAGTGCTTTGGGTAGTGAATTTGAAATAAAAAATTGTGATGGAACAAATAGAGAAGAATTATTTAAACATTTAGAAATAGCTGATGCGATATTAATTCGTTCTGCTACAAAACTTGATGCTGAAGCATTAAGTCATGCAAAAAATTTAAAAGTTATTGCACGAGCAGGTGTTGGTTTAGACAATGTTGATGTAAAAGTAGCGTCTGAAAATGGAGTGATGGTAGTAAATGCACCAACTTCAAATATCACTTCTGCTGCAGAATTAGCAATTGCTTTAATTTTAGCTAGTGCTAGAAATATTGTTGCTGCAAATATAACTTTAAAAAATGGACAATGGAAAAGAAGTAAATTCACAGGTGTTGAATTACTTGATAAAACTATAGGAATTGTTGGTTTTGGAAGAATTGGTGTTTTAGTTGCCCAAAGGCTTTTAGGTTTTGGGGTAAACCTAATTGCTTATGATCCATATGTTCAACCTGCAAAAGCTGCTCAACATAATGTGAAAATGGTTTCTCTAGATGAATTATTAGAACAAAGTGATTTCATCACAATTCACTTACCAAAAAATCCAGAAACCATTGGACTAATTGGAGAAGAAGCATTAAGAAAAGTTAAACCAAGTGTAAGAATCATTAACGCTTCTCGTGGTGGAATTTTGGATGAAGAAGCGCTTTACAAAGCGATAAAAGAAAAAAGGGTTGCAGGAGCAGGTCTTGATGTGTTTTCTAAAGAACCTTGCACAGATTCACCTCTATTTGAATTAGATGAAGTTGTGAGCACTCCACATTTAGGAGCATCAACTGATGAAGCACAAGAAAAAGCAGGAATTGCCGTTGCAAAATCTGTACGACTTGCATTAAGCGGTGAACTTGTCCCAGATGCAGTAAATGTTAAAGGTGGAGCAATTGCAAAACCAGTCAGACCACTTTTACCTTTAGTGGAAAGTTTAGGAAGAATTGCTGCTTGTTTAGTAACTAGTTCTGTTACCAGAGTTCATGTTGAAATAAGGGGTGAAGTTGTAGAAAATGATGTAAAAATTTTGCAAACATCAGCCATTAAAGGAGTACTTACTCAATTAGTTGATGTGGCAGTTACTTATGTCAATGCCCCAAATATTGCTACAGAACGAGGAATTGAATCTTCAATTTATACAGATAAAGAATCTTCAAATTATCGAGTTCAAGCAAAAGTAGAAGTCACGACAAATTCAGCAGAACACGTTTCAGTTAGTGGAACTATCTCTGGCACTCAATCAAATGTGAAATTAGTTGGTATTGATAAATATGAATTAGATGTAGCAATTCATGATCACATGGCATTTCTAAAATATTCAGACAGACCAGGCATGCTTGGATTAATAGGTGGAATATTAGGAAAACACAACATTAATATTGCAAATCTGCAACTTTCTCGTGAAGCAAAAGGTGGAACGGCATTAGTTGCATTAACCCTAGATTCAGAAATACCTCAAGAAGTATTAAATGAAGTAGCTAAAGCAATGGATGCAAAGTTTGCACGCGTTGTTAACTTTAATTAACGACTTGCTCTATTCACAGCACTAATAATTGCTTTTAGTGACGAAGTAACAATACTTGGATCAATTCCTACACCAAATAGAGTTCTTGAATTTATAGAGCATTCCAAATATGCAGCAGCTTGCGCATCTCCACCTGATGACAAAGCATGTTCGTGATAATCAAGAACTCGAAGATTAATTCCATGCGTTGCTAAAGCGTTGCAAAAAGCGGCAATTGGACCATTTCCAACACCTTTAATTGCAACTTCTTTTCCTTCATCTTTAATTGTGGCTGTTAAAGAAGTATCGCCATCAACTGCAGAATCTTGGGCGACTGAAACTAAGGAGAATCTTCCCCAAGGTTTATCAGGATTTGGTAAATATTCATCTTTAAATACTTCCCACATTTCGTTAGGTGTTACTTCGCCACCTTCTGTATCAGTAACTTTTTGAATAACTTGAGAAAATTCAATTTGTAATTTTCTAGGTAAATCAAGTTGATGTTCTGTTTTCATAATGTAGGCAACTCCGCCTTTTCCAGATTGTGAGTTGACTCTAATAACAGCTTCGTAATTTCGTCCTACATCTTTTGGATCAATTGGAAGATATGGAACTTGCCATTTGAAATTATCAATTTCAACACCATTTTTATCTGCATCTTTTTGTAATGCTTTTAATCCTTTGTTAATTGCATCTTGATGTGAACCAGAAAATGCTGTGAAAACTAAATCTCCTCCATAAGGATGTCTTTCATTTACAGGTAATTGATTACAGTATTCAACTGTTCGTTTTATTTCATCAATGTCACTGAAATCAATTTGAGGATCTATTCCTTGGCTAAATAAATTTAAACCAAGAGTGACCAAACAAACGTTTCCAGTTCTTTCGCCATTTCCAAATAAACATCCTTCAATACGATCTGCACCAGCTAAATAACCTAACTCCGCTGCTGCTACTGCTGTTCCTCGATCGTTATGTGGATGAAGAGAAAGAATTACAGAATCTCTTCTATCAAGATTTTGGTTCATCCATTCAATTGAATCAGCGTAAACATTTGGTGAGGCCATTTCAACTGTGGCTGGAAGATTAATTATTGTGGGGCGATCTTTAGTTGGTTGCCAAACATCATTAACGGCATTGCAAACTTCTGCTGCATATTCCAATTCAGTTCCAGTAAAAGATTCTGGTGAATATTCAAAAAATATTTCAGTATCACCCATTTGCTCTGCATATTTAGCAACTAATCGAGCACCATTTACTGCAATATCTTTTACTCCATCTTTATCTAAATCGAAAACAACTCTTCTTTGTAAAGTTGAAGTTGAGTTATAAACATGTACTATTGCTTGTTTAGCACCTTCTAAAGATTCATAAGTTCTTTCAATTAAGTGTTCACGAGCTTGAGTTAGAACTTGAATCACTACATCATCTGGGATTAAGTCTTCTTTTATAAGTTGTCGGACAAAGTCAAAATCGGTTTGGCTGGCAGCAGGAAATCCGACTTCGATTTCCTTGTAACCCATTTTGACTAATAACTCAAACATCTTCTTTTTTCTTGCAGGAGTCATTGGATCAATTAAGGCTTGGTTACCATCCCTTAAATCAACAGCGCACCAACGCGGAGCTTTAGTGATTTTGTTATTAGGCCAAGCTCTGTTCTTTAATTCAATAGGTTGAAAACTTTCATAACGATGAAATTTCATCGGTGAAGGTTTTTGATTATTTTTATTCATTTTTACTTCTTACCTCTTTAGTGACTAGTCGGAAAAAAACTTTTTGCGACCAGCAAATGACTAACTCCCGCAGCGAGGAGGCCAGTCGTTAGGCCTCGCTGCGGCTATGAAGTAGTAAGCAACGAATCATTATGAGTAAAGGGTAGCAGGAGATAAAAAAGTACGGCGGCCCTACGCTTGTATTTATTATGTCTTCCTTTCGAATTGCGCTAATTCCAGGTGATGGAATTGGAACTGAAGTAGTTAATGAAGCATGCAAAGTTTTGGATGCAACAGGAGTAAAACTTGATACGCAAACCTACGATTTAGGTGCTACTCGTTATTTAAAGACTGGTGAAACCTTACCTGATTCAGTAATTGATGAATTAAGAAAATTTGATGCAATTTTGTTAGGTGCAGTGGGAGATCCAAAAGTAGCTCCCGGAATTTTGGAACGTGGACTTTTATTAAAACTTAGATTTGTCCTTGATCATTATGTAAATTTACGTCCCGTAAAACTTTTTCCTGGAGTAGCTACTCCACTAGCTGGAAAAACTACAAAAGATATTGACATGGTTGTAGTTAGAGAAGGAACTGAAGGTGCTTACGTTGGTTCTGGTGGAGTTTTGCGAAAAAACACAAAAGATGAAGTAGCCACAGAAGAATCATTAAATACGGCCAAGGGTGCAGAAAGAGTAATTAGAGATGCATTCAACAGAGCGCAAAAAAGAAGAAAACATTTAACTTTGGTCCATAAAGCAAATGTTTTAGTATTTGCCGGAGATTTATGGAAAAGAACTTTTGAAAAAGTTTCTCAAGAATTTCCTGACGTGAAAACTGAATATCAACATGTCGATGCTGCATCAATGTTTTTTGTGACAAATCCTGAAAAATTTGACGTAGTAGTAACAGATAATTTATTTGGCGATATTTTGACTGACATCGGTGCTGCGATTGCTGGTGGCATTGGACTTGCAGCAAGTGGCAATATAAATCCTGAAAAAACTTCTCCTTCAATGTTTGAACCTGTTCATGGCTCAGCACCAGATATTGCAGGAAAAGCAATTGCTGATCCAACTGCAGCAATCATGAGTGCTTCAATGATGTTGTCACATCTTGGTCAAGATTCTTTAGCAAAGAAAATAGAGGACGCTGTTTCAAAAGATTTAGCAAGTAGAGGACAAAATAAGCGAAGCACTTTTGAAATAGGAGATGCAATCGCTAAATTGGTTAATTCATGACAAATTTTAGTCTCACAAAAAATAGCTCAGGCAAATCTGATGAGCAAAGAAAAGAGATATTAGATAATCCAGGATTTGGAAAATATTTCACAGATCATATGGTTTTAATAGATTGGGAACAAGATAAAGGATTTATTAATCCTCGAGTTGTGCCTTATGCAAAATTAGAAATAGATCCTGCCAATATGACGCTTCATTATGGCCAAGCAATATTTGAAGGTTTGAAAGCATATCGCCATAAAGATGGCACAATTAAAACTTTTAGACCTGTAGAAAATGCAAAAAGATTTGCTCGAAGTGCAAAAAGAATGGCTATGCCTGAAATGCCAGAAGAATTATTTGTTCAATCAATTAAAGAATTAATTTCAGTTGACAAAAATTGGGTTCCAGAAGAAAGAGAAAAATCTTTATACTTAAGACCTTTTATGTTTGCCACAGAAGTGGGATTAGGAGTAAGACCTGCAAATAAATATTTGTTCATGTTGATTGCTTCTCCTGCGGGCGCATATTTTCCTAAAGGATTAAAACCAGTTTCTGTCTGGCTAAGTACTGAATATGTCAGAGCAGCACCTGGAGGAACCGGTGAAGCAAAATTTGCTGGTAACTATGCAGCCTCATTAATTGCACAAGCAAAAGCAGCTCAAGAAGGTTGTGATCAAGTTGTGTGGCTTGATGCCATTGAAAGACGTTGGATTGAAGAAATGGGTGGAATGAATTTGTATTTTGTTTATGGCAAACAAAATAAAATTGTTACTCCAGAATTAACTGGTTCGTTGCTTGCAGGAATAACCAGAGATTCAATTTTAACTTTGGCTAAAGATTTGAATCTTTCATCAAGTGAAGAAAGAATCAGTGTGCAGGATTGGCAAAAAGGTTGCGAATCTGGAGAAATTACTGAAGTGTTTGCTTGTGGAACAGCAGCCGTTATAACTCCAATCGGAACAGTTAAATCTAAGGAAGGTCAATTCCAAGTAGGAAATGGCGAAACTGGTCCTATAACTTCTAAACTTCGTGATGCTTTATTAGACATTCAAACTGGTGCAGCAAAAGATGAACACCAATGGACGCTAAACGTAGGTTAATACCCCCAGTTTTAATCAAGTCCTAGATGATGAGGCAAACTTGGAGTCAATGAAATACCAGATCATTATTAGATAAGCGCACAAAATGTGCGGGTTAAAAGCCCCACAAATGTGTGCCAGCCCTTCGCGCAAAACTGCGAGGGGTTTTTTGTTTGGCAGAAAGGATTTATTTATGAGTAAAGATAATTCACTTAATCCTGCTGCTTTTCATATTTATGACACAACTTTAAGAGATGGTGCGCAACAAGAAGGTTTGAATCTTTCTGTGCAAGACAAGTTAAATATTGCAAGACACCTAGATTCATTAGGAGTTGGTTTTATTGAAGGTGGCTGGCCTGGAGCAAACCCTAAAGACACAGAATTTTTTGCTAAAGCTCAAACAGAATTAAAACTAAAGAATGCAACTTTGGCAGCTTTTGGAAGTACCAGAAGACCAAATGTGAAAGCTCAAGATGATCAATTAGTTAGAGCACTTCTTGATTCAAATGCCAAAGTAATTACTTTGGTAGCAAAATCTTTTGACCGACATGTAGAACTTGCTTTAAAAACTACATTAGAAGAAAACTTAAACATGATTAAAGATACTGTTTCATATTTAGTTTCTGAAGGAAGAACAGTTTTTCTTGATGCAGAACATTTTTTTGATGGTTATTTAAGTAATAAAAACTATGCCCTTGAAGTAGTAAAAACTGCCATGCAAGCAGGAGCAGAATTAGTTGCTCTTTGTGACACTAATGGGGGAATGCTGCCAGATCAACTGGGACAAGTAGTTCATGATGTTTTGAATTCAACCAATGCTCGAATTGGAATTCATTGTCATGATGACACCAATTGTGCTGTGGCAAATACTTTGTCTGCAGTAGATGCTGGTGCAACACACGTGCAAGGAACAGCAAATGGCTATGGAGAAAGAAGTGGAAACGCAAATTTATTTAGCGTCGTTGCAAATTTACAGTTGAAAAAGGGCAAAGTAGTTGTACCAAGTGATGCAATGAAGGAAATGACAAGAATTGCTCACGCAGTAAGTGAGATTACAAATATTAATCCAAATCAGCATCAACCATATGTTGGTTTTTCAGCATTTGCTCATAAAGCAGGATTGCATGCAAGTGCTGTAAAAATTGATCCAATGCTTTATCAACATATTGACCCTACTTTGGTTGGAAACGATATGCGAACTTTAGTTTCTGATATGGCAGGAAGAGCATCTATTGAATTAAAAGGTAAAGAAATTGGTATTGATTTAACAGGTAATAAAGAAGTATTAACAAACGTGGTTGAAAAAGTTAAAGATATGGAATCACGAGGCTACACATTTGAAGCAGCTGATGCTTCATTTGAATTACTTTTAAGAAATGAAATTGGTGAGAATACTTCTAAATATTTCACGGTTGAATCATGGAAAGTAACAGTAGAGCAAACACAAGATGGAAAAGTTACTACTGATGCAACAGTAAAAGTTATGGCAAATGGACAAAGAATTTTACAAACATCTGAAGGAAATGGTCCAGTTAATGCTTTGGATAAAGCTTTACGTGCTGCTTTAGAAAAAATTTATCCAGAAATAGGAAACCTTGAATTAATTGATTACAAAGTTCGTATTTTAGAAGGAGTAAAAGGTACCGGAGCAGTAACAAGAGTTCTTATTGAAACAAGTGATGGAAATAATCAATGGGACACAGTTGGTGTGCATGAAAACGTTATTGCTGCATCATGGAATGCAATTTCTGACGCAGTAACTTATGGATTGTTGAAGGCTCATGTCAAATAACATTCGCGTTAGATTTTGTCCATCTCCTACAGGAGATCCACATGTGGGCATGATTAGAACTGCTCTTTTCAATTGGGCATTTGCCAGACACAATAAAGGAACTTTTGTATTTCGAATTGAAGATACAGATGCAGCAAGAGATAGTGAAGAGTCTTATCACGCACTTTTAGATTCACTCAAATGGCTTGGACTTAATTGGGATGAAGGACCAGAAGTAGGAGGAGCATTTGGTCCATATCGACAAAGTGAAAGATTAGAAATTTATGCAGAAATTGCTAAGAAACTTTTAGAAAATAATTTTGCTTACCATTGTTATTGCTCTCAAGAAGAAGTTGAAGAAAGAAGAAAAGCTCAAAAAGAAAAAGGACAAACCCCAGGTTATGACGGGCATTGCAGAAATTTAACTGGGGAACAAGTTATTAATTTTGAAAGTAAGGGTAGAACTCCAGTTTTAAGATTTAGAATGCCTGATAAGACCATTACTTGGAATGATTTAGTTCGTGGAGAATTAAGTTTTGATCCAGAACATATTCCAGATTATGTATTAGTCAGAGCAAATGGTGATCCTCTTTATACTTTGGTAAATCCGGTAGATGATGCATTGATGCAAATCACACATGTCTTAAGAGGTGAAGATTTACTTTCTTCAACTCCTAGACAAATTGCACTTTATGAAGCTTTTAAACAAATTGGAATTGGTACAGGAATAACTCCATTATTTGGACATTTACCTTATGTAATGGGAGAAGGAAACAAAAAATTATCAAAAAGAGATCCAGAATCAAGTCTTTTAATGTATCGAAAAGAAGGATTCTTACCTGAAGGATTACTAAATTATCTAGCTCTTCTTGGTTGGTCTTTTGGCGATGACATTGAATTTTTCTCCATGAAAGAAATGGCAGATAATTTCGATATTAAAAGAGTAAGTGCAAATCCTGCTCGATTTGATATCAAGAAGTGTACTGCAATAAACGCTGACTGGATCAGAAAATTAAGCACTGAAGAATTAGCTCAAAGAATTACAAATCAGTTGATTTCTGAAAAATTCTTTGTCGAAAAACCATCAAATACTCAATCAGAAATGATTTTAAAAGCAACTCCACTTGTTCAAGAAAGATTAGAGAAACTTTCCCAAGCCCAAGGCATGCTTAGTTTTTTATTAATTGACGAAAAAGATTTTAAAATAAATCATGAAGATGCAGAAAGTTCTTTAACGCATGAAAATATGCCAGTTTTAGAAGAAGCCATAAAAATAATTGAAACAATTGAAGAATTTAAAACCGAAAAATTACATGATGAATTTAATAAAGTTATCGTGCAACAAATGGGGTTAAAACCTAGAGTTGCTTTCACTGCAATTCGAGTAGCAGTTACTGGCAGAAAAGTCTCACCACCACTATTTGAGTCGATGGAATTATTAGGAAAAGAAAAAGTTCTTTCCAGAATTCGACAGCAAATAAAAAAATAATTTAAATGTCAGTGGGGTATGGGGTAATTGGCAGCCCAGCGGTTTCTGGATCCGCTTGTCTAGGTTCGAGTCCTAGTACCCCAGCAAAAAACAAACACCACCTCTTACTTGTATACAAGTGTGTAGTAATTTTTGATTAACAAGTCGAAGAGGAACTAGATGGCCAAGCGTAGATTTCCTAGACCTAAAGAGGTTATTTCTTTAATTGGATTTCGCTGGCCCAACTTAAACCGTAAACAAGTAAGACTTTCTAAAGTTACAAATCTCTGGGATTTACGAGAACTTGCATCAAAGAGAACTCCTCGTTCAGTATTTGATTACACAGATGGAGCTTCTGGTTCAGAAGCAAGTTTAAATAGAGCACGTGAAGTATTTTCTAAAGTTGAATTTTCTCCACGAGTTTTGAGAGATGTGACAAATGTCGATACTTCAGTCGACATTTTAGGTCAAAAAAATTCTTTACCATTTGCTTTTGCTGCAACAGGTTTTACCAGAATGATGGGATATGAGGGCGAACCTGCAGTTGCCAGAGTTGCAAAAAAATATGGAATTTTGTATGGACTATCAACTCTTGGCACAACTTCACCTGAAGATTTAGCAAAAGAAGTTCCTGATGTAAGACGTTGGTATCAGTTATATGTAAGACGTGAAAGAGAACCTAATGAAAAATTGGTTGCTCGCGTTAAAAATTCAGGTTTTGAAGCAATTGTTTTAACGGTAGACACTGTTGTTGGTGGAGTTAGATATCGAGATGTAAAAAATGGTTTAACAATTCCACCAAAACTTACATTAAAAACACTTTTTGATATGGCTAAGTATCCAAAATGGTGGGGAAACTTGTTAACCACCGAACCATTAGTTTTTGCATCCCTTGATATGAACGATAGTGGTGGAACTGTTGCTGATTTACTATCCAAAATTTTTGATCCTTCAATTACTTTGGAAGATATTAAATGGCTTAAAACTATATGGAATGGAAAATTATTAATTAAAGGTGTGCAATCGGTAGAAGATGCAGTAATGCTAAAAAATGCAGGTGTCGATGGAATCATTCTTTCAACTCACGGTGGAAGACAAATGGATAAAGCACCTGTACCACTAGAACTTTTACCTGAAGTTAGAAAAGCAGTTGGAAAAGACATGACGGTATTAATTGATGGTGGAGTTATGTCTGGCACAGATATTTTGGCTGCAATTGGATTGGGTGCAAATGCAGTTTTAGTTGGAAGAGCTTATCTTTACGGCCTTATGGCTGGTGGAGAGCAAGGAGTTGAAAAAGTCGTTCAATTACTCAAATCAGAAATTGAAATGTCTATGAGACTCTTAGGAATCACAAAGCTTGAAGAACTCACACCAGATCGTGTGAGAATTCGTAACTAAAATTTTCATAAATTCTTTTCGCTGTTAAGATTTTATTTAAGGCAATGAAAATCTTTGGCCCCGTAGTGCAGCGGCCTAGCACGCTGCCCTCTCAAGGCGGTGACGCGGGTTCAAATCCCGTCGGGGCTACCAAAGGGCCAAAAAAGATTTCATTAACTATTTTTAAGGAGAAATAAATTGGGTAAGACACTTGCAGAAAAAGTTTGGGATGCACATATTGTGCACCAAGCAAGTGGAGAACCTGATCTCTTATTTATAGATTTACATTTAGTTCACGAAGTAACTTCTCCTCAAGCTTTTGATGGATTGAGAGCTTCAGGCAGACAAGTAAGACGTCCTGATTTAACACTTTTAACAGAAGATCACAACGTTCCAACTGTTGATATTGATAAACCAATTGCTGATTTAGTTTCTAGAGCTCAAGTAGATGCCTTAAGAAATAATGCTAAAGAATTTGGCTTAAGAATATTTTCTTTAGGAAATGTAGAACAAGGAATTGTGCACGTAGTTGGTCCACAACTTGGTTTAACCCAACCAGGTATGACCATTGTTTGCGGTGATTCACATACTTCAACTCATGGAGCATTTGGAGCACTTGCTTTTGGAATCGGAACAAGTGAAGTTGAACATGTGCTTGCAACTCAAACCCTTCCATTAAAACCATTTAAGACAATGGCTATTACTGTTAATGGACAATTACCAAAAGGTTCAACTGCAAAAGACATTATTTTGGCAGTTATAGCAAAAATTAGTACTGGTGGTGGCCAAGGCTATGTTTTGGAATATCGCGGTGAGGCAATTCGTTCTCTTTCCATGGAAGGAAGAATGACTATTTGCAATATGAGTATTGAAGCAGGAGCAAGAGCAGGAATGATTGCTCCAGATGAAACAACTTTTGCTTATATGAAAGATCGTCCACATGCACCAAAAGGTGTAGATTGGGACAAGGCAGTTGAATATTGGAAAACTTTAAAAACTGATGATGATGCAAAGTTTGATGCAGAAGTAATTATTGATGCTTCAACTTTGACACCATTTGTTACCTGGGGAACAAATCCAGGGCAGGGAGTTTCAATAGATGATGTAGTGCCAAGTCCAGAACAATTTAATGATCCAACTGAAAAAGCAGCAGCACAGCGTGCTTTGGAATACATGGATTTAAAAGCTGGCACAAAAATTAGAGATATCAAAGTCGATACTGTTTTCTTAGGTTCTTGCACTAATGGCCGTATTGAAGATTTAAGAGCAGCAGCTGCAATTTTGAAAGGTAAAAAAATAGCACCAAGTGTGAAGATGATGGTTGTGCCAGGAAGTGCCAAAGTTGCCATACAGGCAGAACAAGAAGGATTACCTCAAATTTTTAAAGATGCAGGTGCTGATTGGAGAAATGCTGGATGCTCTATGTGTTTAGGAATGAATCCTGACAAATTAAAACCAGGGGAGAGAGCAGCATCAACTTCAAATAGAAACTTTGAAGGCAGACAAGGCCCAGGAGGACGTACCCATTTAGTTTCACCACTTGTTGCAGCAGCAACTGCAATAAAGGGTTCAATCACAACTCCGGATGATATTTAAATGGATAAATTTATTTCCCATTCTGGTTTTGGGGTTCCACTTAGAAGAAGCAACGTTGACACAGATCAAATAATTCCTGCTGAATATTTAAAACGAATTACCCGTCATGGCTTTGAAGACGCTCTATTTAAAGCTTGGCGGGAAGATCCAAACTTTGTGCTTAATAAACCTGAATATAAAGAAGGATCAATTCTTATCGCCGGACCTGAATTTGGCACAGGTTCTTCCAGAGAACATGCTGTTTGGGCGTTGATGGATTATGGATTCAAAGTGGTTTTATCTTCCAGATTTGCAGATATTTTCAGAGGAAACTCAGGTAAAGCAGGATTAGTCACAGCACTTGTTTCTCAAGAAGTGATTGAAAAACTCTGGGCACTAGTTGAAACTGATCCTAAAACTTCCATAACAGTTGATCTAGAAAAAAGAAAAGTAATCGCTAAAGATTTAGAAGCAGATTTTCAAATTGATGATTATGTGCGCTGGCGCCTAATGGAAGGTTTAGACGATATTGGATTAACACTTCGTCATGAATCAAAAATTACTGAATTTGAAAAAACCCGACCAAGTTTTAAACCAATTACTCAGTAGTTAACATAAGTCACACCCGTTACATAAAAGTCCTTTATTTTTAAGGTTTTAAAAAAATTTTCCTTATTTCATAAGGATTTTTTGGCGTGTCGAATGAAAAACCCTTATTTTATTGCGTAATTTTAACTTTGTAATAAAACACTTTTATTACACGCCTTTAATTAAAGGTAAAAAAGAACTTTAGAAAGGTTCCCCAGTTGAAGAAGCCAGACTTAGCAGACTTAGTGCAACAACACTTTGAAGCAAACCGTCGTCAAGCTCTTGATTTTGTCGACATCTTTTTCGATACCATCACCAATGCAGTCGCATCAGGTGAAAAAGTTTCAATCGCAGGATTTGGAATTTGGGAAAAGAAAACCCGTGCAGCACGTATTGCTAGAAACCCAATGACTGGTGCTCCAGTTAAAGTTCCTGCAAAAACTGTTGCAAAATTTAGACCAGCAGCAGACTTCAAAAACATTGTTTTAGGTGGCAAAAGAGCTGCTAAAAAAGCAAAGAAAGCTACTGCTAAGAAAGTAAAAGCAGCAGGAAAGAAAAAGCGCTAAAACATAAGCATTTTCGAGTTGATGCCCGGTAGCAGATTCTGCTATCGGGCATCATGCTGATTGGATACTCTTTATGGCTTATGTAACACGCAAGTCAAAACTAGGTTTGGTTTATCGATTTATTGTTGTTGTGCTTCGTCCATTATTAGTTTTATTTACCAAACGTGATTATCGTGGAACTGAAAATTTAGCTCAAGATTCAGGAATTATCGTGGCAATGAATCATAATTCTTGGTTTGATCCATTTGTGGTTGCACAATTTATGTGGGATAACAACAGACCTCCAAAGTTTTTAGCAAAATCAGGTATTTTTAGAATTCCTGTAATTGGTCAGTTAGTTTGGTTAGCTGGACAAATTCCTGTTTATAGAGAATCAAGACATGCAAAAATTGCAGTAAGAGGAGCAATAAAAGCAGTTGAAAAAGGTGAAGCAGTAGTTTTAAGTCCCGAAGGAACTTTAACTAGAGATCCAAATTTGTGGCCTATGGAAGGTAAAACTGGTGCAGCAAGAATTGCTTTGGCAACAAAACTACCTTTGATTCCAGTTGCACATTGGGGAGCACATTTAGTTTTAGCTCCATATTCTAAAAAATTAAAACTTCTTCCCAGAAAAACCATGATGGTAAAAGCAGGACCTCCTGTTGATTTATCTGATTTATACGATCAAGAAGTAACAGGTGAGATATTAAAAATTGCAACTTCAAGAATTATGGATGCAATTACAAAAGAGTTAGCTGATTTAAGAAATGAAACACCACCTGAACAAAGAATGCCTTGGACCAAGGAAAGACCATGAGACAAGTTGCGGTGATGGGTGGTGGAGCTTGGGCAACAGCATGTGCCCAAGTTTTAGCTGATGCGGGAAATGAAGTTTATTTATGGGCAAGAGATGAAAAAGTTGTGCAAGACATAAATGAAAATAGACATAATTCTAAATTTCATCCAAATGTCAAATTATCTTCTCGTATTAAAGCAAGTTCAAATGCTGAAGAAGTACTTAAGAATAAAGAATTAGTATTTTTTGCTTTACCTGCGCAATCTTTAAGACAAAATTTAGAAAGTTGGAAGGAATTTGTTTCCCCAACAGCAGTTTATGTTTCTTTAATCAAAGGAATAGAAAATTCAACAAAGATGAGAATCACTGAAGTAATGATGGATGTATTTGGTTGTTCTGAAAATCGAGTTGCCGCATTAAGTGGGCCAAATTTAGCGGGAGAAATAATTCATCGACAACCCACAGCATCAACCATTGCATGTGCAGATGAAGATGTTGCAGCAGATATAGCAAATGCTCTTGCTACAAATTATTTCCGAGTTTTTTGGACCACTGATGTCATCGGCACTGAATTAGCAGGTGCTATAAAAAACGTAGTTGCAATTGCAAATGGAATAGCTGTAGGACTTGGTCTTGGCGAAAACACTCAATCTGCATTAATCACTAGAGGTCTTGCTGAAATGACAAGACTTGGAGTTGCATTGGGTGCAAAAACTGAAACATTTTTAGGTTTAGCAGGAATTGGGGATTTAATCGCAACAAGTCAATCACCACTATCTAGAAATAGAACTTTTGGTGAAGCCCTAGGACATGGTGCAACTATTGAACAAGCTCAAGAAAAAGCACATGGAACAGTTGAAGGAGCAAAAAGTTTAGCGCCGCTTTTAGCAATTGCTGCAAAATTTAATTTAGATATGCCAATTGCAGCCCAAGTTTTAAGAGTAATCAGAGATGGCGATGACGCTCATGAAGTTATGACTGCCTTACTGGAACAACCTATAACTGCTGAACACGAATAGACTTTAAGTGTTATGGACAAAATAAGAGTTGGAGTTTTATTCGGAGGTAGATCCTCTGAACATGAAATTTCTTGTATTTCGGCAAATTCCATATTGAATGTGATTGATAGAAATAAATACGAAGTAATCCCAATTGGTTTAACTAAAGATAATCAATGGGTCATTTTTGAAGATAGAAATCCATTCTTGAAATTAGAAAAAAAGGAATTACCAGAGGTAACAACTAAAGGTTTACAAGACAACAAAGTAGTAAAAGTTTCTCAATTTCCACCAGAAGAATTAATCTCACTTGATGTAATTTTTCCAGTGCTTCATGGTCCATATGGCGAAGATGGAACCATTCAGGGCTTAATTGATATGCATGCCATAGCTTTTGTTGGAGCTGGAGTTTTGGCAAGCGCAATAGGCATGGATAAAGTCACCACAAAAGCATTATTAAAAATTACAGAATTTCCAGTAGGCGATTTTGTTTCAATACTTGATGCTTCATGGAAAAACAATAAAAATGAAATTTTAAATCAAATAAAAGATATGGGTTTTCCGGTATTTGTTAAACCAGCACGAGCAGGAAGTTCAGTAGGCATAAGTAAAGTTAAAGATTTTGCCAAACTTGAAGAAGCAATTGAAGAAGCAAGAAAGTTTGATAAACGTCTAATCGTTGAAAAAAGTATTGAAAATGCTCGTGAAATAGAGTGCTCAGTAATAAGTGGTGAAGGTAAAAAACCAGCACGGGCAAGTTTGCCAGCAGAAATAATCGTAAAAAAAGATCATGAATTCTATGACTATGAAGCAAAGTATTTAGATGATTCAGCAGAACTGGTGGTGCCAGCAAAATTAGATAAAAAACTTTTGGATCAAGTCCAAATGCTTGCAACTAGAGTCTTTGATTTGTTGAATTGTGAAGGTTTAGCCAGAGTTGATTTCTTTATTACAAAAGACGATCAAGTTTTAGTAAATGAAATAAACACCATGCCTGGATTTACTTCCATTTCTATGTTTCCCAGAATGTGGGAAGCAACAGGTTTAAAGTATGCAGAATTAGTTGATTATCTAATTAATGAAGCATTAGAAAGACCTTTAGGTCTTCACTAATTTTTTACAAATTAACTATTGGGCAAGTAAGTGTTCTGGTAATTCCTTTAACTGTTTGAACTTTTGTTAGCACAACTTTTGCTAATTGATCCATATCTTTTGCTTCTGCTCGAACAATTACGTCATAAGGACCTGTGACGTGTTCTGCGTTCATGACACCTTGGATTTCATTTATCGCTTTTGCCACTTCGTTTGATTTTCCGACATCAGTTTGGACAAGAATGTAGGCCTGGACGCTCATTTATTCAACTTTCTTTAAAGTGTTTAAGGACTTAACATACATTTAAGTTGGATAATTGAAAAGAGGTGAATCTAGATGAGTGATGAAACAATTGCCCAAATTGGCGAATTTGGCTTTGTTGAGTTATTAAAGTCTCGTCTTGCTCCTGCCTCCCAAGTACTTCTAGGTTTGGGCGATGATGCCGCAATTGTTCGTTTAGATAACAACCAAGTTGTTGCTTCAACTGACATGTTGGTTGAAGGAATGCATTTCAAAACAGAATGGTCAAGTGCCAGAGATATTGGGCATCGCGCAGCTGCTGCTAATTTGGCAGATTTAATTGCCACAGGTGCAAATCCAACTGCACTTTTAATTGGTTTAGCAATTCCTGCAAACACGAAAGTTAATTGGTTACTTGAATTAGTAGATGGAATTTGTGAAGAAGCAGCTTTAGTAAATGCTGCTGTTGTGGGAGGAGATACAACCAAATCTGAAAAATTAATAATTTCTATAACAGCATTAGGAAATATTAATGATTCAGGTTTATCACAAGCACCACTTAAAAGAAGTGGAGCTCAACCTGGAAATTTAGTAATAATGTCAGGCCGACTTGGCTGGGCAGAAGCAGGATTAAATGCATTAAGAAAAGGATTTAAATCACCAAAAGTAGTTTGTGATGCTCATCGAAGACCAAAGATTAATTATTTTGCTGGAATGATTGCCAAGGATTTTGTGTCATCCATGATTGATGTTTCTGATGGTTTAATTCAAGATTTAGGACATATTGCAAAAGCTTCTGAAGTTCACATTGATTTAAAAACTACAAGTTTAATTCCTGAACAAGAAATACTTGATGTGGCAGCGGCATTAAATGTTGATCCCATGATTTGGGTGATGACAGGGGGAGATGATCATGCATTCGTGGCAACACTTCCAAGATCTAGACAAATACCAGATGGATTTAAAGTTATTGGAGAAGTTTTTGAAGGTAAACCAGAAGTAACAATTGATGGTAAACACTTTTTAGGCCCAAAAGGCCATGATCATTTTAAATATTAATTAACGAGAAACTTTTCCTGCACGAAGGCAAGAAGTACAAACATTAACGTGTTTTGGAGTGCCTTTGATTAAAGCCTTAACTCTTTGAATGTTTGGATTAAAACGTCTTTTAGTTTTGATATTTGAGTGTGAAACTTTATGACCAAAACCTGGGCCTTTGCCGCAGACATCACATTTAGCAGCCATTAGTTTTTTCACTCCTATTAATTAATTATTTTCTTACTATTTATTTAACCTTGAAAAAGCCTATCTAAGGCATTGAATGCACCTAGAAACCACCCACTGACTCTAGGCTAAGAACTAACAATGGTCTCACTAAAAACCTCGCTGGTTGATGTCATGGGCGGAAAATCAGCAAAACTTTTGTCCACAGCATTTGGTTATGAATCTGTGGAAGATTTGATTCGCCACTATCCAAGAAAATATGCCAAACGAGGAGAACTAACAGATTTAAAATCTTTAAAAATTGGTGAGCATGCCACAGTTTTAGCAGAAATTGCCAGCGTTAAAGAAGTTCCGATGAAGGGCAAAAGAACAACCAGATTAGAAGTTGTTGTAACAGATGGTCGAAGAACAATTGATTTAGCTTTTTTTGCTATGGCAAGTTTGCATAAGAAAAGATTAATACCAGGAATTCAAGGATTGTTTGCAGGAAAAGTTCAAGAATATAAAGGTAGGAAACAATTAATTCATCCTGAATATATTTTGACTGCTCAACAAGGTGAAGAAACAGATCCAGATGTAATCGAAATGTTTGCCAAGGCTTTAATTCCGGTTTATCCCGCAAGTGCCAATGTGCCAAGTTGGAGGACTAGTAAAGCAATAAAATTTGTCTTAAATCAACTTGAACTAAAACCAGAAGATGATGTAGTACCAAAAGAGATTCAAGAAGATTTAGATTTGATCACATTTAAAGATGCAATTTATTCAATCCATGAACCTGAAACCCTAGATCAGGTTTCCAAAGCCTTAGAAAGACTAAAATTTGATGAAGCTTTTGTTTTACAAACTGTATTAATGCAGAGAAAAGCAAAAGATTCACTTCTTCCAGCAACTGCAAGAAAAGCAAAAAAAGATGGCATCTTAGATAAATTTGATGCAAAACTTCCCTTTGAACTAACTCAAGGCCAAATTGAAATCGGGGAATTACTATTTAAAGAAATTAATCAAACTCACCCCATGCATCGTTTACTTCAAGGAGATGTTGGTAGTGGAAAAACCATAGTGGCACTTCGAGCCATGCTTGCTGCAGTTGATGCAGGAGGGCAAGCAGCATTACTTGCACCCACCGAAGTTTTAGCTGGACAACATTTTCGAACTATCAAAAAACTACTTGGAGATTTAGCGACAAAGGGTGAATTAGGTGGAAACCAAGATGGAACAAAAATCGAATTATTAACCGGATCTGTCACAGGAGCAAATAGAAATCAAGTATTGGCAAGTATTAAAAATGGTGATGCAGGAATTGTGGTGGGAACACATGCCTTAATTCAAGAAGGAGTTTTATTTAAAGATTTAGCACTTGTAGTAGTTGATGAGCAACATCGTTTTGGTGTTGAACAACGAGCAGCTTTGGCACAAAAATCACCTGGAGATAAAAGACCTCACGTATTAGTAATGACTGCAACACCAATTCCAAGAACTGTTGCAATGACTGTGTTTGGAGATTTAGATATCTGTTCATTAGAAGAATTACCAAAAGGAAGAAGTCCAATTACAACACATGTGGTTTATTCATTAGAAAAGCCAGCGCATCTAGAAAGAGCTTGGCAAAGAGCAGTTGAAGAAGTTAAAAATGGTCATCAGGTTTATATTGTTTGTCCCCGAATTGGTGGTGAAGTTGGAGAAGAAGACACAAACATGAATAGTGAAGAAGAAAAACGTCCACCATTAGCCGTTTTAGAAGTTGCTCCGATGTTAAGTGGTGGACCACTAAAAGATGTAAGAGTTGGAATATTGCACGGACGAATGTCAAGTGAAGAAAAAGATGACATCATGAGACGTTTTAATTTAGGCCCAACAGATAAAGAAGGATTAGATGTTTTAGTTTCAACCACAGTTATTGAAGTTGGAGTAGATGTTCCAAATGCCACGATGATGATAATTCTTGATGCTGATCGATTTGGAGTAAGTCAACTTCACCAATTAAGAGGAAGAATTGGTAGAGGCAATAATCCAGGTCTTTGTATTTTTGTTACAGAAAGTCCAGAAGATTCACTTGCTCGCGATCGTCTCAATGCTGTAGCAGCAACCACAAATGGATTTGAGTTATCTCAATTAGATCTTGAAATAAGGCGAGAAGGAAATGTTTTAGGTTCAAGACAATCAGGTAAAAAGTCATCTCTGAAATTACTACAAGTTGTAAAAGACATCGAAATTGTTGAAAAAGCAAGAGATGCTTGTAAGAAACTAATAGATCAAGATATGACTTTAAATAATGCTCCTGCATTACAAAAAGCTGTCTTAGATATTGAAAAAGAAGCAGAAACAGAGTTTTTGGAGAAAAATTAAATGACCAGAATCATTGCCGGTGAATTTAGAGGCAGAAGAATCAAAGTACCTGAATCTGGCACAAGGCCAACTGCTGATCGAGTTAGAGAAGCAATTTTTTCATCCCTTGTTTCATTAGATGCCATCCAGGATTTAAATGTCTTAGATCTTTATGCAGGAAGTGGAGCTTTAGGAATTGAAGCAATATCAAGAGGAGCAAAAAAAGCATTATTTGTTGATTCCAACAAATCAGCTTGTCAAACTATTTCTTCTAATTTAAAAGAATTAGAAATACAGGCAAATGTGAGTGAGGTAAAAGTTGAAACTCTTTTAAATACACCTCCGGCTCATAAATTTAATGCTCCATTTCATTTAATTTTTCTTGATCCACCCTATGACTATTCATTGGATGATATTTCAAAAGTCCTTGAATTAGGTTTAAAAAATTCTTGGTTTTCAAGTGATGCCATATTGGTGGTAGAAACAAGTAAAGCGTTAAAAGAGTTTGTTTGGCCAGATGGCTTCGAAAGTTTGAGAGATAAATCTTATGGCGATACAACTGTTTGGTACGGTCAAGTATGCAAAAAGTAGTTTGCCCAGGTTCATTTGATCCAGTAACTAACGGCCATATTGACGTTTTCAAAAGAGCTGCGGATTTAGCCCAAGAGGTAGTAGTCGCAGTTTTGGTGAATCATTCAAAGCATGGCTTATTTTCAATTGAAGAAAGAGTTGAATTAATTAAAGACTCTGTAAAGCACTTAAATAATGTCTCCGTGGCAACTTTTGATGGACTATTAGTGGATTTTTGTAAAGAAAATGGTGTGACAGCAATTGTTAAGGGACTTCGAGCCGTTAGTGATTTTGACTATGAATTGCAAATGTCTCAAATGAATTATCAACTAGGAGAAATTGAAACTCTATTTGTTGCAACTAATCCTTTATATTCTTTCCTTTCTTCTAGTTTGGTAAGAGAGGTAGCAAGACATGGGGGAGATATTGCAAATCTAGTTCCTTCTAAAGTTCAAGAAGAATTGAGAAAGAAGTACAAAAAGTAAATGGAATCTTTGGAAATAATTGAAAGAATATTAAACGAAATTAAAGAAGCAAGATCTGTTCCTTTGTCTCGGGATGGAGCTTTAGTTAATAGACAAGAAATGACCAATTTGTTGAATGAACTAAAAGCAAAACTGCCACCAGATATCTTGCATGCACAACATCTATTGGAAAATAAAGAAGCGGTAATGAATGAAGGAAGACTTGCAGGACAAGCCATAATTGATGAAGCAAAACATGAAGCAAATAGACTTATTTCTCAAACTGAAATTGTGCAAGAAGCAAATTTAAGGGCACAAGATATTTTGAAGCAAGTAGATGAAGAATTATCAAAAATGAGACTTGAAACTGATCAATATATTGATGCAAGGCTTGCAAATTTTGAAGCTTCTTTGCAAAAAACAATTCAAGTTGTAAGAAAAGGTAGAGAAAAAATTAGCCATAATTATCCCCAAGATTTGAGATAGACAATGAAGAAATTGGATCCAAGAGATCCACTAGTTCTTGATGTGCATGAATTACCAAGAAGAGCTGGTGAATCAAAAAAAATAAATCTAAAACTAAATTTGCCAAATTCTTTGAGTAATGGTCCGGTAGTCATTGAAAAAGATCATGAAGTAGAACTTGATTTACTGCTAGAAGCAGTAGTGGAAGGTGTATTAGTTACAGGCAATATAAATTTAGAATTTGATGCCGAATGTTCAAGATGCTTAGATCCAATCCATTACAAAATCAGTCCATTTATTACCGAGCTTTATTTATATGACGACAAAGAATTGAATGAAAATGAAGAAGATGAGGTTAGACAATTGCAAGGTGATTTGCTAAATCTTGAGCCTGCCCTCATAGATGCGGTGGTACTTGAATTACCAACTCGACCTCTTTGCAAAGATGAATGTCTTGGACTTTGTGCCCAGTGTGGAATTCGTCTCGATGAGAATCCAGAACACAAGCATGAAATAATAGATCCGCGATGGTCGATACTGTCGCAGTTAAAGAAAGAGATGTAAACCAAAGTGCCAGTACCAAAGCGAAAAATGTCACGTGCCAATACACGTCATCGCCGTTCCCAATGGAAAGCAACTGCTCCAACTTTAGTTTTATGTGATCGTTGCAGAACTGAAAAAGTTCCACACAGAGCTTGTCCAAACTGTGGAACATATGCAAAACGTCAAGTTACAAATCCATAAATAAGTAAGTTGTGATGCGCGAATTAGTTACGCGCCTAGGCGTTGAAGTTTCTGAAAAATTATTAACTCAAGCTATTACTCATCGTTCTTATTCTTATGAAAATGGTGGGATTCCTACAAATGAACGCCTAGAGTTCTTAGGTGATTCAGTTTTAGGTTTAGTTGTTACAGATGAACTTTATAGAAAAAATCCCGAAGCAGAAGAAGGTCAATTAGCAAAATTACGAGCAGCAGTTGTAAATGCCAAAGCATTAGCAGATGTTGCAAGAACACTTGGCTTAGGTGATTTTTTACTTCTTGGTAAAGGTGAAGAAGCAACTGGTGGAAAAGACAAATCCAGTATTTTGGCAGACGCTCTTGAAGCCATAATTGGTGCAATTTATGTCGAACATGGAATAGAAAAATCAGGTGAAGTAATTTTGCAATTATTTGCACCCATCATTGCTGCCAGTGCTGAACTTGGCGAAGCACTTGATTGGAAAACAAGTTTGACAGAACTTGTGGCAAGTAAAAATCTTGGAACAATTGAATATTTGATTGAACAATCAGGCCCAGATCATGATAAAAGTTTTAGCGCCAAGGTCAAAGTGGGCGAATTAGTATTTGCAAACGGTATAGGAAAAAGTAAAAAAGAAGCAGAGCAAAAAGCTGCAGCTCTTGCTTTTCAAGATTTAAAACAAAAATAAATGCCTGAATTACCAGAAGTAGAAGTTGTTAGAAAAGGTCTAGAAAAGCATTTAGTTAACAAAACCATAAGTCAAGTAAAAGTAAGAAACAAAAGAGCTTTGAGAAACTTTACTAAAAGCATTAAAACTTTTGAAAATTCTTTAGTAGGAATCACCATCAAATCAGTTGAAAGAAGAGGCAAATTTTTCTGGTTTGAAATCAAAGGCAAAGATCTTGCTTTGAGTGCACACTTAGGGATGAGTGGGCAGATGCTTTTAGTTGATAAAGATGAAAAACCAAGTAAGCATGCAAGAGTTGTTATAAATTTTAAAAATTACAAAAAATCTCTTCACTTTTGTGATCAAAGAACTTTTGGCTGGGTGAATTTAGAAGAATTGGTTGAAGCAAAAGACAAAAGATTAGTTCCTGAATCTGCAAAACATATTTCACCTGACTTGTTAGAAAAAAGTTTTAATGTCGATGAAGTTGTTTCAAATATAAAGAGAAGAAAGACTGGAATTAAGCAAGCACTTTTGAATCAAGAAATAGTTTCTGGGATAGGAAATATTTATGTTGATGAAGCACTCTGGGAAGCAAAAACTCATTGGGCAAGTATTTGTGAAGATTTAAGTGAGGAAAAAATTACAGAAATTTTAGAAGCAGCAAAGAAAGTAATGAAAAAAGCTCTCAAAAAAGGTGGTACTTCTTTTGATGATCTCTATATAGACGTCAATGGTGAAAGTGGTTACTTCGAAAATGACTTAAAGGCTTATGGTCGCGCAGGTGAAAGGTGTTACAGGTGTGAATTCAAAATGGAAAAAGAAGCCTTTTCTAACAACAGAAGTTCAACAATTTGCCCAAATTGCCAACCACGACTTAAGGCTCATAGATAGAGTTGGAAGGTAGTAGAAAAACAATTACTTATTTTTAGGGAGGTCGATTCATGCATTTAAAGAGTCTGACCTTGCGCGGATTTAAGTCATTTGCTTCAGCTACAAC